>ERZ779913.78-NODE-78-length-51400-cov-9.38629_pt1 | contig 51400 bp, 40 predicted proteins | sample MGYA00511547_ERZ779913 | MGnify/ENA primary metagenome ERZ779913 (study PRJEB29588, sample SAMEA2149539) | human gut metagenome | biome: human gut; feature: human-associated habitat; material: faeces | place: Denmark | collected 2008/2010 ...
GCATTCGCGGCCGCCGTAAAGATTGATTCGTTTGCCTATATGCCTGTACAGGAGTTTGGCAACGCCTTCTCCACCTTCGTGGCACAGAACTTCGGAGCGGCCAAATCGGGACGCATACGCCGCGGAGTAAAGCAGGCTCTGCTGATGACTACGGCGTTCTCGCTGGCTATATCTGCGGCAGTGTTTGTGCTTGCGCGGCCGCTTATTATGATATTCGTAGACGGTTCGCAGCATGACATAATAGCCATCGGCATGAGATACCTGCGCATAGAGGGCGCCTTTTATGTAGGCATAGGCGTGTTGTTTCTGCTCTACGGCTACTACCGCGCCATAAGAATGCCGGCAATGTCAGTGGTTCTGACAGTGCTGTCGCTCGGACTTCGCGTTGCCCTCGCCTACGCCCTGTCTGCCGTTCCGGGCATAGGAGTAGACGGAATATGGTGGGCAATACCTATAGGATGGGCAGTTGCTGATGTCGTGGGCATGCTTTATTACAAGAAAACCCTAAGGCGGATTTACACCCAAAGGGGTACAACAACGCATAAGATTATAGCCCGGCTATAGACTATTTATATAAGGCGGAAACAATGAAACACGCTATAAATCAAGCCTTTTAGCCATAAAGGACAAGCGAGAAACGCAGAAAAAGTGAATTTTATACACTTTTTCTGCGTTTTTTTGTATGCAATCAAATATTTTAACTAAATTTGCAGCAGATAAGAACTTAAATATAATACTCTTTACAACATGAACCTAAAACTTATTGCAGGTGCAATGGCACTTTCTGCAGCGCTTTCCTCATTTGCACAGACTCACGTAATGGACGTGAACACAGGCAAAAAGGGCGCTCCCATACAGAAGACCATGTATGGCATTTTCTTTGAGGACATCAACTATGGAGCAGACGGAGGCTTGTATGGCGAACTGATCAAGAACCGTTCGTTCGAGTTTAAACAGAACCTTATGGGCTGGACTACGTTCGGCAACGTCAACGTGAAAGACGACGGACCCTTTGAGCGCTGTCCGCACTACGTCGAGGTGACATATCCGGGACACGACGACCGTCGCAGCGGACTGCAGAACGACGGATTCGGAGGCATAAGCCTCAAGCAGGGCGACAGCTACAGACTGAGCTTGTGGGCAAAGGCTCCACAGGGCAACGCAAGCATACAGGTGCAGCTGATTGACCAGGTAACCGACAACGACCCGCAGGACTTTGTGTCGCAGGAACTGAAGATTACATCAGGCGAATGGAATAAATACGAGATAATACTCAAGTCGCCCAAAAACGACAAGGAGGCAAGTCTGCGCATAACGCTCAACGGCAAGGAGCCGGTGTGCTTAGAGCATATAAGTCTATTCCCGGTAAACACATTCAAAAACCGCAAAAACGGCATGAGAGCTGACCTGGCTCAGGCGCTTGCCGACCTTCATCCGGGCGTATTCCGCTTCCCCGGCGGATGTATTGTTGAGGGTGCCGACCTGGAAAGCCGTTATCAGTGGAAGAACACCATCGGACCTGTTGAGAACCGCCCGATAAACGAGAACCGCTGGCAGTATGTGATGAAAAACCGCTTCAGCCCCGACTATTATCAGTCTTACGGCCTTGGCTTCTTCGAATATTTCCAGTTGTCTGAGGACATTGGCGCAGAGCCGCTGCCGGTGCTCAACGTCGGCATGGTGTGCCAGTTCCAGAACAAGGAAGAGAGCGCACACGTACCCGTTGACGAGCTGCAGCCTTATATCCAAGACTGTCTCGACCTCATTGAGTTTGCCAACGGCGACACCACAACCACATGGGGACACAAGCGCGCCGAGATGGGCCACCCCGCACCGTTCAACCTTAAATATATAGCTGTGGGCAACGAGCAGTGGGAGGACTTCTACTTCAAGCGCCTCAAGCCGTTCGTAAAGGCCATACGCGAGAAATATCCCGACATAAAGATCATTGGCACCAGCGGACCGTCGCCCGAAGGCGAATCGTATGAACACGGATGGAAGGCAATGAGAGAGATTGGAGCCGACCTGGTGGACGAACATTTCTACAGTTCTGAGGAGTGGTTCCTTAACAACGCCATGAGATACGACTCTTACAGCCGTAAAGGCCCGAAGGTGTTTGCCGGTGAATATGCGTGCCACGGCGTAGGCAAGAAATGGAACCACTATGAGACATCGCTCTATGAGGCAGCATTCATGACAGGACTGGAGCGCAACGCCGATGTTGTGCACATGGCTACATACGCTCCTCTGTTTGCCCACGTAAAGATGTGGCAGTGGCGCCCCGACATGATATGGTTTGACAATACAAACATGTTTAAGTCTGTCAGCTATTATGTTCAGCAGATGTACTCGTGCAACAAGGGCACCAACGTGCTGAAACTGACAATGAACGGCAAGCCTGTAGCCGGACAGAAAGGACAGGACGGACTGTATGCAACGGCTGCCGACAACGGCGACGGCTCTGTGATAGTGAAGGTTGTCAACACCAACAAGACAGCGCAGTCTGTAAGCGTCAACCTTAAAGGCATAAAGGGCGAAAAGACTGCAAAGGTGACAACACTGACATGCAACGACCTCAATGCCGAGAACACCATTGAAGAGCCAGAAAAGATTACTCCGAAAGAGAGCACCCTGACTTGCAAGGCCGGCAAGAGCAACACAGTGATTGAAGACGAGATAGCCCCGATGACATTCAAGGTGTACAGAATAAAGAAATGATAAAGGCCTCCGGCGGTAAACTGACGGGCATAGCCCTCACCGCAGACAAGGCTGACAGCCGCAGACGTAAAGTCACCTGCGGCTGATGATAAAGACAACGGACAGCAGTGCAACATACGGATACTCATGACCTACATAGCAGCACTGCTGTCCGTCTGTATATACATCAACGGCATAAAGAACGTCTTAACCGCAGATGTTTTTCGATACAATATCAAGACGGCATTTAAACCAAATGCCCGTACAGGCGTCAAATAATAAACAGACAATAAATTATTTACTATGAAAAAGACCCTAATGATATTCATAATGACGGCATTTATTGGCTTCGGCACCACATCGTGTATCACCACACGGCCGCCGCACAAGCCGCATCCGGGAAGAGTGGAAAAGAAACCGAAGAAGAAAAAGCCCAAACACCACAAGCCGAAGAAGAAAAACAATCCGCCGCGCGACTACTGGTATTAACCGGTAACCTACTGCATCGGCACAACCGGCCTAAAGCGCAGGCTGATGAATAACGGCATTGAGGACAGGCGCCAGCAAAGCGTCTGCCCCCAATGTTTTTATGTGTGACACTCATGACCTGACCACTCTGCAATCTTAACGCTGCATTACAGATGCAAAGGATAATTGCTTGCAGGAAAAAGAAATATTTATTACTATTGCACTCATATCCTTAATCGCTTAACATCACTACAAACATCTATCATGAAAAAATTCTTAATATTATTTCTGTTAAGTATCATTACCGTATCTTCTGCCATGGGACAAAAGGCATATAGCAGTTTCACTGTCAAAGGCATTGTTGTCGACTCCGTAAGCAAAGAAGGCGAACCGTACGCAACAATAAGCATAACACGAAAAGACAAACCCGACAAGGCGGTGAAAATGGGCGTAACGAAAAAAGACGGAAGATTCAGCGAGACCATAAACGGCAAGGGCGACTTCACGATAACAATAAGCTCTATCGGGCGCAAAGCTATTGTGAGAAACTTCAACGCTGCGGAAAACAGCAAGACCATTGACCTTGGCACCCTCTACATAACTGACAACAAGAACGAGCTTGAAGGTGTGGAGATTGTGATGCAGAAACCGCTCGTCAAGGCCGACATAGACAAGATTGAATACGACATAGAGTCGGATCCCGACTCGAAATCAAGCTCTATAATAGAGATGCTGCGCAAGGTGCCGCTGGTGACTGTTGACGGAGAGGACAACATAACCGTAAACGGCAGCAGCTCGTTTAAGGTCTACGTGAACGGACGGCCTAACAACATGATGAGCAAAAACCCGAAAGAGGTGCTGAAGAGTATGCCGGCAAACACAATAAAGAAGATTGAGGTGATAACCGACCCGGGACCAAAATACGACGCTGAAGGCGTGGGCGGCATACTCAACATCGTAACTATAGGCAGCGGATTTGAGGGATATACGCTCAACCTGAGCGGCAACGTGAACAACCGAGGAGCCGGAGGCGGACTGTTCGGCACGATAAAGTCGGGCAAGCTGACCGTGAGCGCACGCTATAACTATAACTACGACGGCAACAGAACGGGCTACAGCGAAGCATCGCGGACGGTTACCGAAGAGAACGCAAGTCCCGACGCGTCGAACATAATATCGAGTTCGGAAAGCAAGGACCACGGCAACTTTCAGTCGGGAAGTATAGAGGCAAGCTATGAGATAGACTCGCTAAGACTTGTAACCATGTCGTTCGACTTATGGGGCGGAGGCAACAAGAACAACAGCACGTCGGACATGACAGGAACAAGTCCGCTGGACGGACACACCTTATACGGCTACTCTAACATGGGAAAGAACAACACTTCATGGAAATCAATAAACGGCAGCATAGACTATCAGAGGCTATTCAAGGTGAAAGGCCGAATGCTGACGCTGTCGTATAAAATAAATACAAGCCCGGACGAAAGCGACAATTATACCAACTATGACGAGATAAGTGCCGACAACGGTTGGGAGGACTATATCAGCCGGCTTGAAAACCAATACAGCGACAACTCCGAAAGGACAACCGAGCAGACGTTTCAGGTAGACTACACCACGCCCATAGGCAAGATGCACACCATAGAGGGCGGAATGAAGTATATAATAAGAAACAACAGCGCGGAAAACGACCGCTACGTAAAGCCTGCCGACAACAGCGGCGAATATGTCTACGACACAGAGCAAAGCTCGCACTATAAGCATGAGAACGACATCATTGCGGCATATCTTGGATATAAGATAAAGGTGAAGAAATGGTCGGGACAGCTCGGAGCAAGATATGAACACACCATACAGGACGTGAAATATCTGCTCGGACAGGGAGACAACTTCAGAAAGCATTTCAACGACCTTGTGCCCTCAGCCACAATAGGATACAAGATTACGGACATGTCTAACCTGAAACTAGGCTACAGCATGCGCATATACCGCCCCGGAATATGGTATCTGAACCCTTATCTCGACAACACCGACCCGTCAAGCCTGAGCCAGGGCAACTCTAACCTTGAAAGCGAGAAGAACCACTCGTTCAACATAGGCTACAGCAACTTTACGTCAAAGCTTAGCCTTAACCTCTCAATGCGCTACTCGTTCACCAACAACAGCATAGAAAGGCTGACGACAATGGTAAACGATAACAGCATTGCCGGACTGAAGGAGCCTACAGGCAAAGATGTGCTCTACTCTACTTATGAGAACATAGGCAAGACCCGTTCGGCGGCAATGAGCGCATACATTAACTGGAACGCCACAAAGAGCACCAGAATATATGCCAACATGAACGGACAGTGGCAATATCTCTCCGACGGCAAAGACATCAGCAACAGAGGCTGGAACATGTATGTGTCGGGAGGCATACAGCAGTCGCTGCCCAAAGACTGGCGCATAAGCCTCAACGTGTTCACCATGACGCCGAGCATAACGCTGCAGGGACGCGGCACAAGCTACACAAGCTACGGCATAAACATCAACAAGTCGTTCCTAAAGCAACGGCTCAACGTATCTGCCTTTGCGAGCAACTTCCTGCAAAAATACATGGAGCATAAAAGCACTACATCAACTGCCGACTTTATACAAAAGTCTGTATCAAAATACGACTACCAGAGTTTCGGAATCAGTATCAGCTACCGCTTAGGCGAACTGAAGGCAAGCGTAAAGAAGGCGGCACGCACCATTAACAACGACGACGTGAAAAGCGGAGGAGACTCGAAATAATGATATTGCGTCAAACAATACTGCAATATGCAGCCCAAGATTGTGATGTCACAGATTTTTAGTTTAACGACGTATCATTAAAGCCCAAATGCCATAACAATACGGCCGGCTTGCTGTTCTTTAAACTAATGCCGCCAAGACTTCACACAGGCACGGCGTTAATGCCTTGAAATAAGCAGACCGAAAGGAATAAAACGGCGCACGCCATATAACGACAAAAAGAAACTCTGCAAGACCTGAATATACAGAATCTTGCAGAGTTTCTTTTTGCTTTGTTGCCCGTTGCATTCCACGGTCAGCAGAAGATGTCAACAGACGAACAAATTATAGTTTTTAACCACTTTATTTCTCGCTGATAGTCATCTTGCCCTTTGCAGCCTTAATAGCCTTGTAGAGCATCTGCATCGGAACAGTGTTGTTGCCTGTTACGGCATTCTTAACCAAACCGCGCTTCATCACCGGAGCAGAATATTTCTTCTGAGCAGCAGGAGCATCAGGAGTTGTTATATCCAGGCGTGCAAGAGGTCCCCACTCTTCGTTAATATTCTGGCCAATAGAGAACGCGATGTATGAAGTGTTAGGCGAAGCGTTCCAGTAAGCTACGTCAACACCATACTGATTCCAATAAGGATCCTCAGGAATGTCGGTCTTCAGATATTCCATAATCTTATCCTCGTTCCAATCTTTTTCGTAAGCATTCTTATCTATAAGCATGTCGCGGTGCATTGAAGTCTGGTCGTTAGGCGTGTAAGTAACAATCTGATAATATCCAGTTTCAGCCGAACCGCTGAATTCACCCGGAGTGATTTCAATCTGAGCAACACCCTCACCACCAATCTTCTTGGTTGTAACAGGAATAATCATTATGTCGGCATCAGTATTGTTTTCGTCCCATGCCTGAACATAAATCTCATAGTCAGTTCCCGGGCTGTTGTTGGTCCATGTGTTAGTAGCCGGACCGTTGTTGTTAAATCCGAAAAATCTTGCATAATCACCCATAGTCTCCAGACCGAACATCGGGCCCATCTGTGCCAGGTTATCCTCGGCTGTACCTGCGGGGAACAATATTGCTGCATAGCCGGCAACACCTGAAGCAGGAGTGAACGATATGGTGATGTCGCTTGTTGTAACCTCGTCGATAGTATACTGAATTGAGCAGTCGCCTGCAAGCTCTTTCTTAGGTGTACGGAAATCAACTCTAACAACGTCGCAAGGAATCTGATACTGGTCGTATCCTACTGTAAAGATAACATAGTCGGCATTGGGTCTGAGGTTGAATCCGAGATTAGACAGACGGCCGTTAACATAGTCCTGGAACATAATCTCGCTGTCGCTGTTGTCAAGATAGTTAGCAACGGCCTCATCGGTAGAAAGCGAGCTGGCGCGAACCTTTGACATACACGTAATCTTATAGCCTACACACTGAGGGGTACGGGTAATCTTAACGCCTACCGAATCGCCTGTTGAACCGCTGTAAATGCCGAGATATTCTACATCGGCAGCAACACGGCCCTCAACTGTTGCGAATGAAACACTGTCGATGCGGTCAACCACGAAGCCTTTGGTGGCACCTGCCTTGTCGGTAACCAGCATACGGTTAGGATTTGTCTGGGCATAACCCACCACGGCCAAGACGGCCAATATTATTGAAGTAAAAAGTTTTTTCATCATTTCATGAATTTAATTGTTTTTTTATTTACGCTGAACAGATATACACCTTTTGTGAGGGAGCTTGTGCTGATAGGAGTTCCGTCCCAATTCTCCTTCGCAATAATAACCCTGCCGCTCAGATCGCATACCCTTATGCGGGCAGGCTGACCGCCCTGCAATCCGTCGGCACCGAGCATTCCTCCACGATAATAAGGCACAAGAGAAGAGTCTTCTGTAGTGGTAAGGCCATTGATGCCTGTTCCTTCAGAAATGAACTTCAAGCTCATAATGTCGCTTAAGGAGATTGTTTCTTTCGTCCCTGACGTACCATTAATCTCCATGCCATGGTCGCCGAATGTTATCTTTGCGATGTCCGACAGCAAGTAGGTCTTGCTTTCAGAGGACTGTGACGCAGGATTGACCACCAGACTGGTCTGCGCATCTGCAGTGAGCCCTCCATAGGCTAACGCAAGAAACATGGGAATAAATGTTTTTCTCATAGAAATGAATAATTTAATTAATAATGATGCAAGAACCGTAATAGTTCTCACAAGACTTCGGTGGCAAATATATGTATTTAATTTTATACGACCTACTGTTTGAATAAAAATTCTCTCATTTTGCCTTTATTTTTCGTCTTGAATTTATTTTTGTAAATAAGTTTCTTAATTTTAACACATTTGATCAGGCTCTATTAGGCAAAACGCTGATTAAAGCTATCATTATCATGACGTTTTGAAAATAGCTTACCATGCAAAAACTGCCCTGCCTATATATATAATAGGTAACTGATTCTTATAAAATCTGAATAAAATCGGCTACACTTTCGCAAAACATATCATGCAATATGTGGTCTTTTGCACTGCAAAACACGGCATTTCAGAAGGTAAAACACGGCATATTGCAGGCTAAAAGGTATGCTTTTGCACATACGGAAATAAAGATAAAAAAGTTTTTTAAAAAACTCGTCACTCGTCACATTAGGGTGTAATCTGCTGATTGACAAGGCATTAATGTGTGACGAGTTTGTTTTTTAACTCGTCACACCATAACGTACTGTTTATCAAAACGTTACACCTGAATGTGACGAGTGACGAGTTCTTAAGAAAACTTTTTACGGTTTCATCTGACTAACGGCCTCTATAAGCGGCTTGCTGAGCGGCGGAACATCAGCCGGAACAACAAGCGGCTCGGCAGTTTTGTCCTTCATGGCAGCCTTCCTTTCTGCCTTGGTGGCATATCTCACGCCTGTGACATAAAGCTCCTCATACATATCAATAGATGTCATTGGATTTTTTCCCGGTGTTTTGACTTTTGCGTTCAAATAATAATAACGCCTCAAAAGACTGCTGAGCTTGGGCTGACCATACTTTGTGCTGTACACCTCGCCTTCTTTACAGCCAGTAAAGCGAAACTTATATCCAAAGAATTTCAATGTAAGACTGTCCGCTCCGGCATACGCACTGTCGCAATATGCAGTAAACGTCTTATTCACTGTATCATTTTTCAGTCCTGAGACCATACCGTCCCTCCCGCGAGATACAATTTTGTCATATGCAGCATCTATAACAATATCTGATTTTGACAAACGATCAAGCAACATGTAATTCCAGCTTAAAAGCTGGCAATGAAGAATAGTAACTCTCACCCTCTTTGCGTACATTTTTCTCTGAACGCGTCTTGCATCTCACCCTTCCTTTGCCAATAAGTCTCTCAAGGAGAGATGGCAGGCTCAGATGTTCCTCGAAACCGACACTGCCAATAGGCAAATAATAGTCATAAAGTCCCTCACGGAAAGCAGTGGGAATCGAATCGGTGAATCTATATCTTCTGTAATAAGCAGATATCACAAGATAATCAGGCTCGCCAACCTTGGCCTCGACTTCAGGTATTGCGTATGCACGTGGCTTCAGCATAACAACGCCGCTGCTGACAGTATCTGCAAGAAACTCCTTTTCATAATAGTTGATATGATTAACCGTAACCTTGCCCTTATATCCCTTTGGCAGAGGCAAAAGCCCGTCGACTCCGCTAACGCCTACGCAGCGGTTGCCCGAAATAAACACACTTGCGGCATGCACAGGACATGAGTCTGCCATGTCGACAATCTTAATCTGAGCGCTGACACATAATACTGACATCAGCAAAATAATACTGAACAAAGTTTTTTTCATAGTAAATGTCTAATTTAAAAAGTTAAGAGTCAAGAATCAAGGAAACCTTACCGCATAACGGAGAGGAATATGTTTTCCTTAATTCTTGACTCTTTATGTTGATATAATCAAGTTTGCTTATTGCTTGTTGGCACGCTTGCGCTCGTTGTGGTCAAGTATGATCTTACGCATACGCATGCTCTTAGGTGTAACCTCTATCAGCTCGTCTTCCTTGATATACTCCAATGCCTCTTCAAGTGAAAGCACTGTGCGCGGAATGATGTGAGCCTTATCGTCAGAACCACTGGCACGTGTGTTGGTAAGCTGCTTTGCCTTTGTTACGTTTACAACGAGGTCGTTGTCGTGAACGTGCTCGCCTACAACCTCACCGGCATAAACTTCCTCACCCGGATCGATGAAAAACTTACCGCGGTCCTGAAGCTTGTCGATAGAATAAGCATAGGCTGTACCTGTCTCCATTGCTATCATTGAACCGTTAAGACGGCGTGTGATGTCGCCCTTGTAAGGCTGATACTCCTTGAAGCGGTGAGCCATGATAGCCTCGCCCTGACTTGCTGTGAGCACATTGGTACGAAGACCGATGATACCTCTTGAAGGAATGTCGAACTCGATGTTGACGCGGTCGCCCTGAGTTTCCATTGATGTCATCTCACCCTTACGGCGTGTAACCATATCAATCATCTTGCTTGAGAACTCTTCGGGAACGTTGATTGTAAGTTCCTCGATAGGCTCGCACTTAACTCCGTCGATTTCCTTGTAGATAACCTGCGGCTGACCAACCTGCAGCTCGTAGCCCTCACGGCGCATTGTCTCGATAAGCACTGACAAGTGGAGCACACCACGTCCGCTTACAATCCATTTATCTGTAGAATCCTCAAAAGGAGCAACTCGCAGAGCAAGGTTCTTTTCAAGTTCCTTCTGCAGACGGTCGTTAATGTGACGGCTTGTTACATACTTGCCTTCCTTGCCGAAGAACGGTGAGTCGTTGATGGTGAAGAGCATACTCATTGTAGGCTCGTCGATGGCTATAGGAGGCAGCGGCTCAGGATTCTCAAAGTCGCATATTGTATCTCCGATCTCGAATTTCTCCAGACCGATGATGGCACAGATGTCACCGCTGCTTACCTTGTCGGTGCGGACGTGGCCCATACCCTCAAATGTGTGGAGCTCTTTTATCTTTGTCTTCTCCTGTGTGCCGTCGCGGTGAGCTATTGTTACGTTCATTCCCTCGGTAAGAGTGCCGCGGTGAACGCGTCCCACTGCTATACGGCCTGTATAGCTTGAATAGTCAAGACTGGTTATAAGCAGCTGAGGAGTACCCTCAAGAGCCTTAGGAGCAGGAATTACTTCGATAATCTTGTCCAAAAGATAATCAATGTTGTCTGTAGGATTCTTGTAGTCCTCGCCCATCCAGCCGTTCTTTGCACTTCCGTAAACAACGGGGAAGTCAAGCTGGTCTTCAGTTGCGTTAAGAGAGAACATCAGGTCGAACACCATTTCATAAACCTCTTCAGGACGGCAGTTAGGCTTATCAACCTTGTTGACAACCACGATAGGCTTCAGACCTATCTGAAGAGCCTTCTGCAGCACGAAACGTGTCTGCGGCATAGGACCTTCGAAAGCGTCAACGAGCAGCAGACATCCGTCTGCCATGTTGAGCACACGCTCCACCTCACCTCCGAAGTCAGAGTGTCCCGGAGTGTCTATAATGTTTATCTTGGTTCCTTTCCAGTTGATTGAAACGTTCTTAGAAAGAATGGTTATACCGCGCTCACGCTCCAAGTCGTTGCTGTCGAGCACCTGGCCGCTGAGGTCTTGTCCTTCACGGAACAAGTTACCGGCCAACATCATTTTGTCCACAAGTGTGGTCTTACCATGGTCTACGTGGGCAATAATAGCTATGTTTCTGATATCTTGCATACTAATACCTTAAAAATCGGATGCAAAGTTACACATTTTTTTCGTAACATATTGTTCCATACCGTTTTTTTATACAAAATGTAACGATATATCATCTAAAGATGATGTCATAGGCGAAAAAAAATAAAGAGATTTTGTTTTGTATATGACTTTTTATTTGTAATTTTGCACCCGATTTCGGAGAATCCGATGCATTTGATGATGTTCACGCCCTCACAGCGGCGCGCTGCATCAGAAAGATGTAATCACAAAACATTAAAAACAAAAAATTCAATGTATTTAGATCAAGCTAAAAAACAAGAGATCTTCGGCAAGTACGGAAAGTCTAACGCTGACACAGGTTCTGCAGAGAGCCAGATAGCACTGTTCTCTTATCGTATTGCACACCTGACAGAGCACCTGAAGAAAAATCACAAGGATCATGCTACTGCAAGATCTCTGACTATCTTGGTAGGTAAGCGCCGTGCATTGCTCGACTATCTGTACGACCGCGACATCAACCGCTACCGTGCAATAGTTAAAGCTCTTGGTCTGCGCCGCTAATTCAAGAAAGCGCAAACAAAGCTTAAAAGGAAACACGAAGTCCCGAAACGGTCATGCACTGTTTCGGGACTTTGCTTTTTATATCACACATTATGTTATTGGCACAACTTTTGCGCCTATGATTTCATTACACAGCAATAATCATTAACAAGGAGTTTATAACTGCCTTGCAGAATTTATGCAAGGATTTCTTTTAACGGCTTCATTACAAAATCCCTCTCATTCATAAGCGGATGAGGAATCTTCAAGTCGGGTTCGTCAACCTTTATATTGTCATAAAGCAGAATGTCTATGTCGATTGTACGGTCGTGATACTGCCCGTTAACTGATTTTGCCGTGCGCCCCATATCGCGCTCAATGGCCTGAGTAGCTTCGAGCAAAGCACACGGAGTAAGCTGGGTTGACACGCATACAGCGGCATTGACAAACATATTGTCTGACGAAAAGCCCCACGGCTCTGTTTCATAAAGCGATGAAACACGTTCGACCGCACCTATGCGCTCGCCGATAAGTTCAACGGCACGCTTTATTTCATACTTGCGGTCGCCTAAATTTGAACCAAGAGAAAGATAAACCTTATGCAATTAAAAAATAGAAATTAAGAATTAAAAAAATAATTATTAAAAAGTAAGAAGTAAGAATTATGAATTAAGAAAAGATGCATAAGCGTCAAACTTTCTTACTTCTTAATTCTTACTTCTTAATTTATCAGTCGTTTACGATGAGCATTGCGTCACCGTAGCATCCGAATTTGTATCCGTTCTTTACAGCCAGATTGTAAGCCTCCATAACTATGTCGTAACCGCCGAAAGCAGCTGTCGACATGAGCAGAGTTGACATAGGATGATAGAAATTGGCTATCATTGAGTCGGCAACGCCAAACTCATAGGGCGGGAAGATAAACTTGTTTGTCCATCCTTCATATTCCTTCAGCATCTTGTCTGTACCTACGGCTGTCTCGGTGGCCTTAATCACACTTGTACCGACAGCACACACATGATGTCCGGCCAGTTTGGCTTCGTTTACAGTCTTGCAGGCCTCAGCATTGATAAACATCTGCTCTGAGTCCATCTTATGCTTTGTCAGGTCTTCAACCTCAATGTCGTGGAAGTTGCCGAGCGCGCAGTGAAGAGTGATAAACGCAAATTCGATACCCTTTATCTCCATGCGTTTCATCATTTCGCGGCTGAAATGCAGACCTGAAGCAGGAGCCGTTACGGCACCTTCGTTCTTGGCAAAGATACACTGGAAGTTGTCTATATCTTCAGGTGTTGCCGGACGGCGGTCTACGATATAATGCGGCAGCGGAGCCTCGCCAAGGGCGTAAAGGTCGTGCTTAAACTCATCGTGAGGACAATCGTAGAGGAAACGCAGCGTGCGTCCGCGGCTTGTGGTGTTGTCGATAACCTCGGCCACCATGCTTCCGCTCTCGTCGAAGAAGAGTTTGTTGCCGATACGGATTTTACGGGCAGGCTCAACCAGCACGTCCCACAGGCGCATCTCCTCGTTAAGTTCACGCAGAAGGAACACCTCAATCTTGGCGTCGGTCTTCTCTTTTGTGCCATACAGACGTGCAGGAAATACCTTAGTATCGTTGAATATGAACGCGTCGCCCTCATCAAAATAGTCAAGAACATTACGGAAGTCGAGATATTCAGGGTTGCCGTCCTTATCTTTCAACGGCTCACCATTCTCGTCTTTCTTGTACATATCTATTTTCTGAGATACCCGGTGCACCACCATAAGCCGGCACTCGTCACGGTGATATGGAGGATTAAGGGCTATCAGCTCCTCAGGGAGCTTAAACTTAAATTGTGACAGTTTCATATTTTAAATATTCTCGGTTATTTTATCTTCAATTGTTTGCTGGGCGAGCCATTCCGGAACATCGTCGAGCTTGATGCAGTCTTCTATGCGTATGTCGCCCACACGTGTACGGCATAGAGCCGTAAGATAGGCGCCGCTGCCGAGAGCCTCGCCGATGTCGCGCGCCAAAGCCCTTATGTAAGTGCCTTTGCCGCACACCACCCTGATGCTCATCTGCATCTTTTCTGGGTCGAACCACAACAGTTCTATCTCGTCAACGCGCAGCGTCTTGGGTTTAAGTTCTACGTCGCGCCCCTTTCGCATCAGCTTGTATGCGCGGTCGCCGTTAACCTTACATGCCGAATAAGCCGGCGGCACCTGCTGTATCTCGCCTATAAACTTAGGCAGTGTGGCCTCTATCAGCTCGCGAGTGATGTGCTCCGTAGGATAAGTGGCATCCACGGGATGCTCCATGTCATAGCTCGGAGTGGTTGCTCCAAGCTGCAGAGTGGCAGTGTATTCCTTGGTATGAGCCTGCAACTCTTCGATTCGCTTTGTTGCACGGCCCGTGCATAGTATAAGCACACCGGTGGCAAGAGGGTCAAGAGTACCTGCATGACCGGTCTTTACACGCTTTACGCCAAGGCGCTGTGATATAAGATAACGAACCCTCGCAAGCGCGCCGAAGCTCGACATGCGATAGGGCTTGTTGATACATACTATCTCTCCTTCAGTAAAATTCATACACTTCTCAGTCTGCCATCTTCATGTCAACGCCACAAAGCATGCAGATTAATATTATGATTCCTACTATTATACGATACCATCCGAAAGCTGCGAAACCATACTTTGTTACATAGTTTATAAAAAACTTTATGGCAAGTATGGCCACGATGAATGCCACCACCGAACCGACGATGAGCATCTCGAGATTGTTTCCGGCTGAAAGGAGCGAGCCTCCTCCATGACTTATCAGCTTATAGGTTTCAAGACATGTGGCTCCGAACATCGTCGGAACTGCGAGGAAGAACGAAAACTCTGCCGCAGCCTTGCGGGTAAGTTTCTGTGACATACCGCCGACGATGGTCGACATTGAACGCGACACACCCGGAATCATTGATATGCACTGTATAAGACCTATTATAAATGCACGGCGGTAAGTAAGTTTTGTGTTCTCTGATCCGTTACCGAAAAGTTTATCGCAGAACAGCATGAACACACCTCCTATTATGAGCATTACGGCAACGAGAGTAACATTGCCAAGATTCGACTCAATAAAGTCATTGAAAGCCAAGCCCAACACAACTGCCGGCAAAACACCGACAACAAGGCGGGCATAGAAATCATACATTGCCTTCCAGTAAGACGTTCCTGAAAGAACGGCTTCGGGATAGAAAAAACGGCGCCAATACAGGCAAATAACTGACAGAATGGCTCCAAATTGTATTATAACCGTGAAAGCCTTGACAAAAGGAGTACTCTCTACACCTAGAAGTCCCTGGGCGATAATCATGTGCCCCGTTGACGATACAGGAAGAAACTCAGTGAGTCCTTCGACGATTGCAATAATTACAGTCTGTAAAAGATCCATTTATTATAATTCTTTTTGCTCCTCTTTATCCAATTCTACTTCGTTCTCAGCACCGTCATCCTTCGGCTTGCGCATTATGGCATACACCATTGACACAAAGCCAATGAAACATATAACCGGAGCAACCTTTATGCGCAATGCGCTGAAAATCTCCGGATTAAACGTGTTGTCGTCGGTACCGCCGCCGCTCATAAGGATAAAACCTATGATGACTACAATCATTCCCACTGCAAGGAGAATGAAATTCATGCGGTCAAAAGCTAAATTCTTTCTGTCCATTTTATAGTTTTATATTTTTGTTGTATGACAAACTCAACACCCCTAAAGCCGACAATGGCTCTCGGGAAATAGTATTTACTTTAGATTTTATATAAATCGCCGGCCTTCATGCGAAGGAACTTGTTTACGGATACATATGCACACAGCAAAGTGATGACAATGCCGAATATAAAAACAGAACCTCCTGTAACGGCCATTACCTGCCATGTTATCACGGTGAGCACGCCCGGTTCATAGGTATACAGGGCATAAATGCCTCCGGCCAGCACAAGATTGGCTATGACGGCTGCAAGAAGACCTATACCGATGGCATTACCCAAGAAAGGCCTTCGGATAAATCCCCACGATGCGCCGACAAGTTTCATTGTGTGAATGGTGAATCGGCGGGCATAAACGCCAAGCTTAACAGTGTTGTTAATGAGTGAGAACGACACACAAGTCAGAAGTACAGCCAGCACGAGCAGCACCAAATTGATTTTCTGCAAGTTGGTGTTCACGCTGTCCATAAGATCCTGCGGATATGTTATGTCAGTAACTTTAGTGTCGCGCTTCAGGTCTTTAGTAATCCATTTGAGCGAATCGCTGTTGGCATACTGCGCCTTGAGCTGAAGTTCGATAGAGGCAACAAACGGGTTTGTGCCCAAAAACTCACTCGGGTCTGTGCCCATGGCTTCAGTCTGCTCCTTGAGCGCCTGCTCCTTGCTAATATACGTCAGATGGCTTATGTAAGGACGTTTTTGCAAATCACTGCACAACTGCTGTGCTTCGGGATTTGTAATATCCTCTCCAAGCATCATCGTAACTGTGAGGTTTTCTTTCACATACGCTGAAAGATTGTGCGCCGTGAATACGGAAAACACCACCATTCCTAACAAAATCAGCACCAAGGCGGTGCTTATACACAAAGTTATGCCCTGCAATCCATGGCGGACGCGGGTCTTGTTTCGTTTCTTACCCATTATTTTGTGGCTATAACACACCTAATTTGGTGCAAAGTAACAAAAAAATATTCTCACTCACAACAGTTTAACGACTATTAACAGCTTAATGGCTATTACATAGCATGACGGAGCATATCTGCACATGACATTTTGAAAAGTATTTGTCCTTAAATAGTTTCTTTCTGATTTTCATTAAGGCTTCTATACCGAGATATTCTGAGATTATTTATCTCCGGCGCAAATATTGCCTGTAAAAGTGTGCAAACATTAACGGCTGTCCGTCAGCAAGTTATGGTCAAGATTTAAAGGAGTGTGCAGCGAATAGATATATCAAACAGCGCAATGCAATACCATTCGCACAATAAAAGGCCATATTTTGCAACACAAATCAATGTATTCCACAAAGCAAAAGGATGTGTTTGAGAATGTAAAAGGCAGCATTTTGCATCATAAAAGGCATGATTTTAAGTCGGCAAAAGATAATATCTATAATTTAAAAGATATGGAAAGGCTCTAGAACAGCCGTCAAACCGGATATTTTTCAAATATCACAATGAACAGGACACTCAGCAAAACACTGTCATTATGTAATATTCATAATTAATTTATCCTACTTGACTAAATTGAATATCTATACCCTACTTTGCGCACAAAACTTACAGACAGCACAAAACAGGCATAAGAACGAAGCCATACATACTCATACGCACAACTTATGCATCCTCAAAAGGAGTTTAAGAAAAATAAAGAACTACTTAACGGCTTTTTATTTTGTTATTATCAAAGGTTACACTATCTTTGCACATATGAGCACAGTAATATATCCATCGCCGATATTCGGTCCGGTTCACAGCCGCCGACTCGGCATTTCGCTTGGCATAAATCTTATGCCGGCAGACGGTAAAGTCTGCACATTTGACTGTATTTATTGTGAATGCGGCTTTAATGCCGACCATCGCCCAAAGCTGCGCCGACCGACACGCGAGGAGGTTGCAGAAAAGCTTGAGGCGAAACTCAAAGAGATGAAGGCAGAAGGCCAGCTGCCCGATGTACTTACGTTTGCCGGAAACGGTGAACCTACGGCTCATCCACACTTTGCCGAAATAATGGACGACACCATTGCCTTGCGCGACAAATATTGCCCCGAAGCCAAAGTGTCGGTGCTTAGCAACACCACAATGGCAGACAAGCCTGAAGTGCATGCTGCTCTGATGAAGGTTGACAACAACATTCTGAAACTTGACACTGTAGACCCCGACTATATAAATAAGGTGGACCGCCCCGTAAGCAAGTCATACGACGTGAAGAAAATCATTGAGACAATGAAGTCGTTCAACGGACACGTGATTATTCAGACTATGTTCCTGCGCGGCAAGATGGGCGACGAAGACGTTGACAACACCGGCGAAGAATATGTCAAGCCGTGGCTTGAGGCAGTAAAAGAGATTAAGCCACAGCAGGTTATGATATACACAATAGACCGCGAAACGCCCGACCACGACCTGCTAAAAGCATCGCACGAGACTCTCGACACCATACGCGACAGAGTGATTGAAGCAGGAATAAGCTGCACGGCGTCTTATTAACAGACAAAATGGCCGAGGAATACAAGATCCTTCACATCGTATAAAAGGCATATTATAAAGAAAAAGCATGATAAGCTTATAAACAAATGCCTCTGCTCACCTTGCATTCATGCAAGATGTTTCTTACTTAGCAAAACAGAAAGTGCGTATGAGTCCAAAGTTTAAAGAGGAAAATGGATTTGTCTTTAAAATATATTCCAACGAGGAAGAACGAAAGCATATCCATGTAATAAAAGCCGAAAATGAAGCTAAATTTTGGCTGGAACCAAATATTACGCTTGCAAACAATCATGGGTTCAGCGACAAAGAAATAAAAAATATAACTAAAATTGTATTGAAATATGGAAACGAATTTAAACGACAATTTGAAGAACACATCGGTAAGCGTCTTGATGATTAATTCTCAAGGAATGATGTTGTCAGTTTTGGGCAACGACTACTTTGTGTCGTACAATCGCGTTCCATGGCTTCGTAATGCACGAATAAGTAGCGCACTTAATGTCAGAATGGCAGGTAAAAACGCAATAGAATGGCCAGAACTGGATGTCGACCTCGAAATAGACTGTCTGAAACATCCTGAACGCTATCCGCTCGTAATGAAAAGGTCTCCTCTTGATGTGCTTTAGTTATATATCAAAGCGACCTGAATGAATAACTAGAAGCTGCACTGCGTCTTATTAACAAGCAACTGCAGCACTTACATACGGCGGCATTTCTACGGCATCAGAAGCTGAGAAATGCCGCTTCTGCATATCATAAAAACAGAAAACAAAAAGCATGCAAAGCCTTGCATGCTCATGTTTTTTGACTGACAAACCGGACTCTTTTAACTACTTTAACCCGAAGAAACATCAACAAATCCTAAATTTTGCATAATTTTGCACCCTGAAAACAGGATAACATAATTATGGCAAACATTAACGACATGACCGTGGGCTCGCCCACGCGCGACATTATACACTTTGCAGTGCCGCTAGTTTGCGGATACATACTGCAACAGATGTATCTTATAATTGATGCCGCCATTGTAGGACAGTTTATCGGCGTAAACGCCCTGGCAGCCGTAGGCGCATCTTCTTCAATAATGTTTCTGATAATGGGCTTCTGCAACGGCTCTTGTGCAGGCTTCGCAATACCGGTGGCTCAGGAGTTCGGGGCAAAGGATTTCTCAAAAATGCGTGCATACGTGTGCAACGCATTGCGCATAGCAGCAGTGATAGCAGTGGTAATAACAGTCATAACCTGCATATTCTGCGAGCGGATATTGAAGATTGTCAACACTCCGGCAGACATATTCCACGACGCGTGGCTGTTCCTCATGCTCAACTTTCTGGCCATTCCGTTCACAATATCCTACAACCTTCTGTCGGGATTCATACGTGCCCTGGGCGACTCTAAACAGCCTTTCTACTTTCTTATAGCCTCGTCAGTGGCAAACATTCTGCTCGACTTCCTGCTCATAATGCTGCTCGGCATGGGCGTTGAGGGCGCAGGCATTGCCACAATGCTTTCACAGATTCTTGCCACCGTGCTGTGTGCTCTCTACATAAAGAAGCACATGCGCATACTAATCCCGCAGGGACGTGAGCGCGCATACAACGACAAGATGGTAGGCAAACTGCTCAACAACGGCATCCCCATGGGCCTTCAGTTCTCAATTACGGCCATAGGCACAATAATGCTGCAAAGCGCCAACAATGCGCTCGGCACAATATATGTGGCTTCGTTCACAGCAGCCATGCGCGTAAAGTATCTGTTCACGTGTGTTTTTGAAAACATCGGAGTGGCAATGGCCACCTATTGCGGACAGAATATAGGCGCGCAAAAGCTGGACAGAATAAAGGCGGGAATGATATCGGCAGTAAAAATAATGCTGATATATTTTGTGTTTACGCTTATTGTCATCGAATGTTTTGCCGACGACATGATGCTTTTGTTCGTAAAACCCACAGAAAGTGAAATCATATCAAACGCATCATTATACATGCGAATATCATGTTATTTCTTCCCCGTTCTTGGCATTCTCACAATATTCCGCTACAGTCTGCAAGGATTAGGCTTCTCTAATCTGTCTATGCTCTCGGGCGTAATGGAGATGATCGCACGCTGCGGCGTAAGCCTTTGGCTCGTTCCGGCGTTCCTTTTTCTTGGCGTTTGCTATGGTGACCCTACGGCATGGATTGCCGCCGACCTGTTCCTTGTACCGGCAATATTAATAGTATACAAGAAACTGAAGAAACGTCTGGCCAAAGCTTGACGCGCACAAGGTAAAACTATACCTACATAAAGCCTGAAAATATAACACAAAAGGCATAAAGACAAATAGCCGAACACACATTTGATAAAGACTAAAAGTTGACCATAATAATAGAAATGCCGCCAGAGAGGTCTTAATAAAAAGACCATATCTGGCGGCATTTATTGCTTGATTAATTTGCTCTGATTATTCCACAGTAAAACAGTCCTACTCTTTCAGCATTTTGTTTACGAGTGTAGCTATCTTGTCGGCAAAGCCCTTCATGGCCTTCTGCTTTGACAATTCGGCCTCAGCCAGTAACGCTTTTATCCCTTCTGCAATCATGATGCGTTCCTTCTTATACTGGTCTTCATAAGGTTTGGCACCGTCTTCAGCCGATTTGTCATCCGACTTATAGATATCATGCACGGGCTTGTCCGCTTCATCTTTTGTCTTGGCTGCTGTGTATTCAGACTTCACTTTGTTCTTCACACCAGCTACAGCCTTATCAGTCGCAGTTTTCTTTCCAGGCTTAACCGAGTCTATTGAACCTTCGGACGTATTGCGATCGTCTGTTTCCGACAATGAACTTTTACGCGCCTTGCTGTTCTTCGGCTTATAGAGTTTCTTGATAAGTTCACGATAATGCTCATCGTCTGAAGTCTGGTTGTCGGTGTCCTTACGGCAAAAATCGCTGTTGTCATCGTCCATACCAGTGGCAAGAATGGCAATCTTGGCATCCTCACCCAACGAATTGTCGTCGGATACACCCCAGATAACGTCAAGATTGTGCCACATCTTGTTCATAAAGTCGTCAATCTCCTCAAGCTCGTTTACGAGCAGTGGATGTTCCTCGCTGGTGTATATGTTGAGCAATATGCGCTTGGCCTTGCTAACGTCGTTGCCATAAAGCAGCGGAGAGTCGAGCGCATTGGATATCGCAGCCTCCACGCGGCGTTCGCCGTGGGCACGCCCTATGGCCATTATTGCCTCGCCTCCGTTCTTCATAGTCGACTCTACATCGCGGAAGTCGAGGTTTATGTCGCCCTCAACGGTTATCAGTTCGGCTATGCTCTTAACGGCATTGCACAGCACATTGTCAGCACTCTTGAAGGCTTCCTTGACAGGAATCTTTGAGTCGGCATACACATCGCACAGGCTTTCGTTGTTGACAATGAGCAGCGCGTCAACATTCTTGCGCATCTCCTCAACGCCTTTAAGGGCCTTGATAATCTTCTTCTCCTTTTCAAAATAGAATGGAATGGTAACAACGCCGACCGTAAGCAGCCCCATGGAACGTGCCACTCCTGCCACTACGGGGGCCGCACCCGTGCCCGTACCGCCGCCCATTCCGGCCGTAACAAACACCATCTCGGTGTCGTCAGAGAAAAGATTCTTTATCTTGTCTATGCTTGCTTCAGCTTCTTCACGCGCCTTTTCGGGCACTCCGCCTACGCCTAGTCCGCGCTCACCCAAAAGCAGTTTGACAGGAACTTTCGACTGTGCAAGGGGCTGGCTGTCGGTGTTGCACACGGCAAAGGTTATGCCGTCGATGCCTTCTTCATACATATTCTGTACGGCATTGCAGCCTCCGCCGCCAACGCCTACAACCTTGATGAAGCCATGCGCCATGCCCTTAGATTTACCGAAATCCACCATGCCTTTCTTTTCCTCTTCCATACAGCCTTATGTTTTCGACTACAAAGATAATAATCTTTTATTTAAGACGACTAACCGCACAACACTTGCAGGGCGAAAAAGACATGAAAAATGATTATTCTGCAAAAATATTAAACTAATTTTGCAATATGAGCAAAAATAAAAGCAAACAACTTTAAAGCGGCAAATAACAAATAAGGAACCAAAGCAAACGTCAAAGATACTGTAAACCAATAATTATCACAATGCCGATTATATGGCATTAGTTTGAATCTGTAGCACAATTTTATTGATAATAATTTTTAAAATACTAACATTTTTGTTAACTTTGCTCTTGTTATGATTTGATTCAAAACACAACAGCCGGCATTAGTTGGCGGCAAAATATATAAACCCGAAAAACGCCTTGATTATGAAAAAACTATTCACATTAAGTCTTATCCTGCTGATTTTTGCAGGATGCAGCAACAAGAAATCTGCCGAAGAGCTGTTTAAGGAAACGTCTTCGGGAGTGGTGGTTGTACTTAACGAGTTCTATTATGAAATTCAGCTGCCCAACGGCAACTCACTTTATTTTAAAGGACTTGACGAAGACGGCGACATAACAGGACTGACTGCTGATGTTGAAGAGGCACAAAAAGACCGCAACATGATAACGGGCACGGCATTCTTCATAGACAACAACGGAACGCTGATGACCAACCGCCATGTGGCACAGCCTGACATTGATGCCGTGACAGCACGCCGAAGCATGATAAGGTTTATGAAAACGCTGAAGGAGTATTTCACCGAACAGATGGCAGAACTCTCTCAGCAATACGACATACTAGAAAGACAAAAGAGCAGCTGCTCGTATTTTGACTTCTACGGATTTATGCATACAGACGAGGAGAAACTGGCACAAATCAATGCACAGCAGGAAGATTTGAGCAGACAATACACGGCTCTTGACCAGTCGCGCGAAGGCATCGACGACAATATCGACCCCGAGGGCATCAAGATAAGGACGATATGCGAGCTTGGCATTGCCTATAACAACACTTATGTTACAAGCGAAAGCGACTTTATTATAAAGAATCCGTGTGTCGTGGTGCGCACATCCGACAAGGAAGACATCGACCTGGCACTGCTGCAGCTGAAAAACAAGAAGACGCCTGAGAACACATATATATTTAAACTTAAAGGCGACGACACAGACAAATCGTTTACCGACAAGCTGGCAAATCTATTTTCAAGCAGCGACGACGAGAAGCTGAAGATAGACCAACAGCTGTATATGATTGGCTATAACGCCGGACTCGTGCTGGCCAACACCAAACAAGGCATCAAGGTGCAGATGACAAGCGGAAAGGTGACACAGCTGTCTGACGGCCAGCGACTGCTCTACAGCATACCTACGCTGCAAGGTTCGAGCGGCAGCCCTGTAATAGACGAATACGGAAATCTCGTGGCTGTAAACTTTGCCAAGCTCGGAACTACCGACAACTTTAACTTCGGCATTCCAGAAGAAAGCATCAAAGCATTCATGAGAAAATAAAGAATAAGATAAAGATTAACCTTAAAATCCCTGTTGCAGCACATTGCCCGACAGGGATTTTTATTTATATGCACGGCAAAGGTTTTAATATAAACAAGGCTATTGCTTCACAATAAATTATGAGATATGCGAGCAAAGCAGATGCTGAGAACATACGAAGTAGACCTATAACAGAAACAAGACCTATAAAAGCAAACCGGAATAAGGACAACACCGGCATAAAGTCAACCAAAAACATGATATATCGTATTTATCAAATACTAAAAATATTTTTCAAAGAAACTCATCACTCGTCACATCGGCACGCAACTCTCTGACATATAACACATTACGATGTGACGAGTTGTTTTTTAAACTCATCACAAATATAACGTTTTACGGAAAAATCACTGCCGTGTGATGAGTTGATTTTTCAACTCGTCACACCGTATCAGACTGTAAATCAGATTGTTATATGGCAATGTGACGAGTAACGAGTTTTATAAAAAACTTTTTTATTATTATCCGTAGTATATACAAAAGCATACCTTTTAGATTGCGTTTTGCCGTCTTTTAGCCTGCGTTTTGTGGCCTTTTACAATGCAATAGGTGGCCTTTTACAATATGAAACATGGCCTTTCATTATAAAAATATCGCGTTAAGCCATTAACGAAAGATAAACAAAACCATATAAATGACTAACGGCAATGACAGCAAGCACAAGCGGACCATAAAGACAAGAAATAAAAAAAGTGGGACGAACCTCACGGCCAGCCCCACAAAAGATAAACCTAAAATGATATAAACTTAGAAATCATTATAATTTAGTGATTATACCCAACTTAGTTCCATTTATAAATTCAACGATGTGGCGTATCTCATCGCCGTCAGGAACCTGCTCCTTAATCTGCAGCACAGCATCAAACACGCTGGTCTGACCGTGGAACACAAGACGGTAAGCATTGGCGATATGGCTCTGAATCTTCTCAGAAACACCATGATTAGTAAGTATCGTTGAATTAACGCCGCCATACTTAACGGGGTTGTCACCGGCTACGATATACGGAGGAATGTCGCGGCTGAAGCGGCATCCGCTCTGCACCATTGCGGCAACACCTACACGTGTGCCAGGATTGGCAATGACGCCTGACGAGAAGATTACGGCATTCTCGATAATGCAGTCGCCTGCAATCTTAGTACCATATCCAAACACACAGCCGTCGCCGATCTTTGTGTCGTGCGACACATGCACACCTTCCATCAGGAAGTTCTCGTTGCCAATAACGGTCTGGCCGTCGCTGAACGTGGCACGGTTGATAACCACATTCTCGCGTATGATGTTGTTGTCGCCGATAACGAGATGCGAAGCATCACCTTTATAATTGAAGTCTTGAGGAACAGCGCCAAGCACCGTGTTCTGAAACACCTTGTTGCCGCGTCCCATACGAGTGCCGTTCATAATGCTGACGTAAGGATAGATGACACAGTCGTCACCAATCTCAACGTCGCCTTCTATATAAGCAAACGGATAGATTGTAACATTCTTTCCGATTTTTGCTTTCGGGTCTATTTCTGCTTTCGGACTAATCATATTATCAATTCAATATTATTTATTGTATACGCCAAACGCTCCTCCACCCTGCCCTGCATATGTCCGCCGACACGGCGGAGGGTGTTTGACAATTTAAAATTAATCTCTGCCGCCTCCAAGAGCGTAATAAAGATTAACAACGGCCTGCATCTTGTAGAAGTCGTCCTGCACCTTTGCCAACTCTGCGTTGAGCAGCGACTGCTGGGCGCTGATTACTTCGAGATATGTGCTGTTGCCCATGCTGAACAGGTCTTTGGTATACTCAACATTCTTTGTCAAGCTTTCAATCTGTTTCTGCTCGAGCTTGCTCTTCTCATCTGAAGAATTATACAGCACAAGGGCGTTGCTCACCTCACTTCCGGCTGACAGCACAGCGTTCTGCCATGTGTTGTATGCCTGCTCCTGCTGAGCCTTTGCCACCTTCAGGCCTGCAACGAGCTGACCATTCATGAAGATAGGCTGAACAAGACTTCCTACTGCGCTAAGCAGCCATTTGCCCGGATTGACAATACCCATGCCGCTGCTGTTGGTGAATGCTCCTGAAGCACTGATAGTGATGTTAGGATAGAACTTTGAACGTGCTGTCTGTACATCATAGAAGCACTGTGCAAGAGTCATCTCAGCATAGTGTACATCAGGACGGTTGTTGAGCATCTGTATGCCTATGCCGGTGCTGAGCTCAGAAGGCAGCGACTGGTTGTCCAGTTTGCCGCGTCCTATAGTCTGCGCCTGCTGACCTATCAGAAGTGAGAGAGAGTTCTCTGTCTCGCGTATCTGACGCTTCAGGTCGGCAGCCTGTGCCAATACAGAATAATAGTTGGCCTCAGCACTCTGCACACTTGTCTCCTTAGTGTTGCCAAGCTCTTTCTGCAGTTTCATCATGTCCCATGTGTCCTTTGTCAGACCGGTCATGTTGTCTACTATCTCAAGCTGCTTGTCGAGCATCATCAGCGTGTAATACATGTTGGCGATGTTGGCAATGAGATTGGTCTTAACAACGAGCTGATAGTCTTTTGTTGCGAGCAGTGCCATCTGTGCGCTGCGCTTCTGGTTGAGCAGGTTACCGAACAGGTCGATGCTCCAGCTTGCGTTGATAGGCAGAGAGTAAGTCTTTGTAGCCTTGCTTCCGTCCCAAGAACTGATAGTTCCCTGCGGAGAGAATGTAAACGAAGGTACAAAAGCCAGTTTTGCTGCAGTGAGCTGAGCCTCAACCATCTTGACATTTAAAGCTGCGTTGAGCATGTCGGTGTTGTTGGCAAGACCCTTCTCTATGATTGACTGCAACTGTGGATCAGTGAACACACTGCGCCATGGCAGATTGCCAAAGCTTGTTGTGTCAGTTACGGCAAGTGTGTCGGTAGTAGAAGTAACATCACGCACAATGCCTGTGGTGTTCACTTCCGGCCTCTCATACTTGTTATAGATTCCGCAGCTGCTTAACAGAGCAGCCGCAGAAATCATTATCAATAGATTATTCTTTTTCATCATTGTTTTCTTTTTTCAGCATTTCAACAGGACGTGTATACTGCAACAGCTCTGTGTCGACAGAAGTAACCTCATCCTCAAACTCCAGCGGACGTACCTTCTCTTGCAGATACTGGAAGATATAGAAGAGTGCCGGAACTATCAAAAGCTGGCAGACCATACCGACAAGCATACCGCCGATAGCGGCTGCACCGATAGTCATGTTTCCGTTATAACCTACTCCGATAGGTATGAGCAACGGAGCAAGACCGATAATCATAGCCAACGAAGTCATCAAGATAGGACGCAGACGGGCACTGGCTCCGAGGACTGCAGCCCATGAAAGAGCCATACCGGTGCGTCGGCGCTCAAGGGCGAACTGCACGATAAGGATGGCGTTCTTGGCCAAAAGTCCGATAAGCATAATCAACGCAATCTGCATGTAGATATCGTTGTTCTTTCCGAACAGGTCGGTGAAGATGAACGCTCCGGCAATACCGAACGGAATTGACAGAATTACTGACAGCGGAACGAGATAGCTCTCATACTGGGCACTCAAGATAAGGTAAACGAAGGTAAGACAGAGTGCGAAGATAATCATCGTAGAGCTGCTTGACTCCTGCTCTGAACGTGTCAGACCTGAGAACTCGTAACCATATCCTGTAGGCAATGTCTGCTTTGCAACCTCGTCGATGGCGCGGATAGCGTCACCTGATGAATAGCCGTCAGCAGCAGTTGCATTGATATCAATAGATGTAAACAGGTTGAAACGTGCAATCTCCTGCGGTCCGTAAACCTTTGTCATTGTTACAAACTCGTTGATAGGAGCCATGCCGTTTGATGTTCTTACATATACGTTGTTCATACTCTTCAAGTCCTCACGCATCTTCGGATCTGCCTGAATCATTACACGGTAAAGTTTACCATAAGAGTTGAAGTTTGAAGAATACATACCTCCGTAGTATCCCTGCATTGCAGTAAGAACTGTATTCGGGTCGATACCGCTCTGCTTACACTTGGCAACATTCACGTCGATCATGTACTGCGGATACTGAGAGTTGTAAGACGTCATAGCCGTAGCAATCTCAGGACGCTGATTGAGCTGTGCCAGGAACTTCTGCGTAATATTAAAGAATGTGTTCACATCACCACCGGTACGGTCAAGCATAGAGAATGTCAGACCGTTGGTTGCAGAGAATCCCTGTACCATAGGCGGTTGGAAGGCCAAAATCTGTGCGCCCTTGATTGAAGCTGTCTGCTTGTAAATCATTCCGAGCACCATCTTAGAACCCATACTGTGAACATCGAAATACTTCATGAAGCCTTCTTCCTTGTCACGCTCCTCAAATGATTTCAGCTTGACAATGAATGTTCCCTGGTTAGAACCCTGACCTGAGATGAAGTTGTAACCGGTGATACGCAGGATGTTCTCGATAGCCGGGTTAGTTGAAAGCATCGAGTCAACCTGGTCCATAACGAGGTTAGTCTTCTGAAGACTGGTTCCAGGAGGTGTAGACACTGTACAGAACACAGTACCTGTATCCTCGTCAGGAACAAGACCCGTCTTAGTGTTCATTGCAGTGAAGAGAAGCGCGGCAACACCTATCAGCACAGCTATAATAGCTATAACAGGCCGCTCAACAATCTTGCGCACAGTCTTTGTATACTTATCCTGCACCTTTCCGTAAGCTCCGTTGAACGCAGCGTGGAAACGGTCGAGCGCAGACATCTTACGTGGTGTACCGTCAGCATTCTTCGGTTTCAGCAAGATGGCGCACAACGCAGGTGAAAGGGTAAGAGCGTTGATAGCCGAAATAACGATTGAGATAGCCATGGTTATACCGAACTCCTTGTAGAACGTACCTGAAGTTCCGCCGATGAACGACACTGGGATAAACACGGCCGACATAACGAGCGTAATAGAAATGATGGCTCCAGAGATTTCGTTCATCGCGTCGATAGATGCCTGACGTGCCGACTTGTATCCAAGGTCGAGCTTCGCGTGGACGGCCTCGACGACCACAATGGCATCATCGACCACAATCGCGATGGCAAGCACTAACGCTGACAGCGTAAGCAAGTTGAGCGAGAAGCCGAACACATACAGGAAGAAGAATGTACCGACCAATGACACAGGCACCGCGATAAGCGGGATAAGTGTTGAACGGAAGTCCTGGAGGAAGAAGTAAACAACGATGAACACAAGTACGAATGCCTCGAACAAGGTGTGAACAAGGTCGCCCATAGAAGCATAAAGGAACTCGGTTACATCCTGCATGTATACAAGCTCAACGCCAGGAGGCAGCATGGTGCGCTGCTCGTCGATAACCTTTTTAATATCGTTTACAATCTGTGTAGCGTTAGAACCTGCGGTCTGCGTAACCATCATCATGACGGCCGGCTGACCGTTTACCTTAGATGTTACGTTATAGTTAAGTCCTCCGAGTTCAACCTTTGCGACATCCTTAACACGTATTGTGTTTCCGTTAGCGTCGCTGGAAATGATCATGTTCTCAAACTCGGTCGGAGTCTGCAGACGACCTTTATAACGTATGGTGTACTCATACTGGTTGTCGCTCTGCTCACCAAACTTACCAGGAGCAGCCTCTATGTTCTGCTCAGCAAGAACAGCTGAAATATCAGACGGCATCAGGCCGTAGTTTTTCATCTTGATAGGGTCAAGCCAAATACGCATTGAGTATGTCTTGGCACCCATAACCTCACAGTCACCCACACCGCTTACACGCTTAACGGCAGGAATAATGTTGATGTCGGCATAGTTCTGCAAGAATTTTTCGTCGTATCTGTCAGGATCACCCTTGATAGCCATAAGGAGCACGGTTGATGTCTGTCGCTTCTGAACAGTCACACCGGCCCTTGTTACCTCGGCAGGCAGCAGAGCCTGAGCCTGCGACACACGGTTCTGAACGTTCACCTGACACATATCGGCGTTCATTCCTTGCTTGAAGAACACGGTGATTCGGGCAGAACCCTCATTGGTGGCGGTTGATGTCATATATGTCATGCCCTCAACACCGTTGATCTGCTCCTCAAGCGGCACAAGCACTGAGTTGAGCACGGTTTGGGCATTGGCTCCCGTATAGGTGGCGCTGACGCTCACAGTAGGCGGCGCTACGTCAGGGTATTGCTCAATAGGCAATGACACCAGTCCGATAAGACCCAGAATGACTGTCAATATAGAGATTACGGTTGACAGCACCGGGCGTTTAATAAAGTTATCTAATCTCATGATTTATTATTTTACTTAACTAAATTTATGAGGTTATAAGGCTAAGGGCCGACAGTCATGGCACATCAGTCAAATGACGTTCAGTCATAAATGCCACCGTTTCAAAGGTTTGAAGCCCAAATGCCTTACAGAACCCTATTTATTTTGCGAAGTCTTCTTTTAATTTGTTCAGGTCGTTCTGATGTGAGCCCATCTGGCTTGTCTTCTTCAGTTTCTCCTGATACTGAGCCTCTGTTATAGGTGTTATCTGCATACCATCCTTAAGAGTTGTAACACCGGTAACCACGATACGGTCGCCAACTTTCAGTCCTGACTCTATGATATAGTTCTTTCCATCGTTGTTAGGATTAACTGTAACAGGACTGTACTTAACCTTATTGTCCTTGCCTACGATATAAACGAAGTATCTGTCCTGAACCTGAACAACGGCATCCTGAGGAACAATGATTGCAGAAGAGCTTTCATGAGGAACCACGATGCTACCAGAACCGCCGCTCTTAAGCAGATGTTCGGGGTTGGGGAAATCGGCACGGATAGAAACAGAACCAGTACTCTGGTCGATGACACCGCTCACGGCAGCGACACGTCCCTGATGACCATAAATAGTACCGTCAGCAAGCTGCAACTGAACAGGAGGATAATCCTTGATTGCTGCGTGCAGACCGCCGGTTGTCTTGGTCATGTCGAGAAGGTCTTTCTCTGTCATTGAGAAGTAAACCTGCATTGAGTTGATGTTAGAAACAGTTGTCAACGGCTCTGCATTAGTTGAACTTACAAGGGCTCCGACCTTATAAGGCAGATCGCCTACGACACCGTCGGCAGGACTTGTAACATAGCAGAAGTCGAGATTCTGCTTTGCAGATACATAGTTAGCCTGTGCCTGAGCCAATGCAGCAACAGCTGTTTCATAGCTGTTCTTGGCCGACTGAAGCTCATATGAACCGATTACGTTGTTTTTGAAAAGTTTCTCGCTATTATTGTAGGTAAGACGGGCCGTGTTAAGCTGAGCCTTGGCTGAATTTACAGCAGCCTTAGCCTGACGTACTGCGGCAGCATAAGTAACATTATCTATCACAAACAACAGTTGGCCGCGCTTAACGTTTTGACCTTCCTTTACACAGAGCTTTGTGATAAATCCTGAGATTTTCGGACGTATCTCCACATCCTGTACACCTTTTATCGATGCAGGATAAGAAGACTGGAGATCTGCGTTTTGCGTCTCTATTGTCCTCACAGCGAACTCATTGTCGCCCATTTTTCCATCCTGCTTGCCTCCGCATGACGTTAACATTGCGGCAACAGCAAATGCAAGCAATAAAAATTTGTTTCTTTTCATACCTATTTTTAAAAAATTTTATACTATAATTTCTTTCTTGCTTATATCATATTTTTGAAAACTATTTTCACACCCTTAGTTTTCGAGATGCAAATGTACATATTATTATTGAATTTTATATTAAGGTTAAATGATAATTATCGTGTTTTAACTCAAATTCACTGTAAAGTGTACACACTTGAACAAATTGATAAGCCTAAACATCAAATATTTAAGTTTTTATTAACGTTTTACATACAGTCTGAAAGTGGAGTGATTTTTTGATTTAATCATGGCTTAAACAGCTGTATTTACATGCCTTAAAACATCAACGGCACACAACTTGACAAGAGCAGAAAAAGCATGAGTCAAACAACTTTATTTACACACCGACGACCTACAAGAAAAGCCCTGAAAATCTATGATATACCAGAGCGGCAAAGTTACTTGAAAAGGCAAATGTCTGAAACGATAAACACGACCTCATGGCACATGATTTTGATGTGCTGAAAATATAAATTTCGAACATCATGAAGAGCATGAAATATGGTAAAAAATCAAGACAATATGTTTTAATAAAGCAGACATTTATTGTTAAAAGGATGTTAATTACAAGGCACTTAAATAGCTAAAAATTTAAGTTTATTTTATATAAATATCCATTTAATATATAAAAAACATGGTTTTTAAAGGTACAAAGCAGCGATTTTGAGATGCAAAACATGGCTTTTTGCTCTCTAAAACAGCACGTTTTGCACTGCAATATGCCACATTTCGCATTTCTGAAGGATATAAGGATAAATGCGTTATGAGCTAAAACGCACAATATCAGTAACTTAACAAAAACCACTTATTTTCTCGTTTTTCGGCGGAAAACACGATTTCATGACGGGCGCGGGCACTCTGGAAGCGTCAAACGTCAGCCCGAAATAAAAAAGATTTACATTAATAGCATTCTGCAAACGGCAAGACGAACCCAGAAAGGGGCGTCAACAAAGTCCCATTTCCTTGGCTTTTTCCATGAGCAACTGCATCAGCGGCTCGCGCTCGTTGGGCACTCTGTTGTCCAGCACAGCGTCTTTCAGCACCTTTTTCAGCTCGCCAACCTCGCGCGAAGGCTTAAGGTTGAACATATGCATTATCTCAGTTCCGTCTATGCAAGGCTGCAGCAGGCGCTTGTAGTCTTTTTCCTTCAGGTCGTGGAGCTTAGAGCGCACTATGCGGAAATTCTCGAGAAAACGGCGCTTGCGCACCTCGTTCTTGCTCGTTATATCGGCCTCGCACAGCAGCATAAGGTCGTCAATGTCATCGCCGGCATCGTTTAGCAGTCGCCTTACGGCACTGTCAGTCACCACGTCGTCGGCAATAACGATAGGCCGCATGTGCAGGTTTACAAGTTTCTGCACATACTTCATCTTGCTGTCGAGCGGCAATTTAAGTCGTCTGAACACGTCGGGCACCATCTTTGCGCCTATATAATTATGGTTATGGAAGGTCCACCCAATCTTCTGGTCCCATCGCTTTGTTCTCGGTTTGCCAATGTCGTGCATCAGCGCAGCCCATCTCAGCCACAGGTTGTCTGAGTGCTTGCACACGTTATCGAGCACCTCAAGCGTGTGATAAAAGTTGTTTTTGTGCGCCCTTCCCTGTCTTGTCTCCACAATATCCATGGCAGCCAGCTCGGGCAATATGCGCTGAAGCAGACCGCAACGCTGCAGGTCAACGAAGCCCTTGCTCGGCGTCTTGGTCATCATTATCTTGTTAAGCTCCTCGGCCACGCGCTCTCCGCTGATTATTTTTATGCGGTCGGCGTTGCGCCCAAGGGCGTCGAACGTCTCCTCTTCGATAAAGAAGTTAAGCTGAGTGGCAAACCTTATGCAGCGCAACATGCGCAGCGGGTCGTCAGAGAAAGTTATGTCGGGGTCGAGCGGCGTGCGTATTATGCCGTCTTCCATGTCGGCAATGCCGTCGAAGGGATCTACAAGCTCGCCGAAGCGCGGCCCGTTAAGACACACGGCAAGAGCGTTTATCGTAAAGTCGCGCCTGTTCTGGTCGTCCTCCAGTGTGCCGTCTTCAACCACCGGCTTACGCGAGTCGTGCGTATAGCTTTCTTTTCTTGCGCCGACAAACTCCACCTCAAGGTCGCGGTATTTCACCTGTGCCGTACCGAAATTGCGGAACACCGACAGCTTTGCCTTGCGTCCAAGTTCCTTTTTCAGTGCGTCGGCAAGCTGTATGCCGCTGCCTACCACAACCACGTCGATGTCGTTCGACGGCCTTTCAAGAAACAGGTCGCGGACATATCCGCCGACAACATAACATTCGAGGTTAAGCGAATCGGCGGCAGAAGAAATCTTATGGAATATATCTTTATCAAGCAGGCTTGCCAATTCGGCATTTGTCAGTAACTTCATAATCAAAAAATTTCTAAGCGGCTGCAAAAATACAAAAAAACAATGATACAACAGCCGTTTTCATACTCTTTATTATCCTTTGCCCTGACGATGCCATAACTCAAAACATGATTAAACAAAGCGTAAAACGTCTTAAATAAAAACAGCCGACAACCGGCATTGAAATATTTTTTATAAATTTGCTGATACTCTAAAATTAAGGTTTCCACCTGCCTTAAACTAAAAAAGATATATTATGAGAACAACACATCCGACAATCAACACCGGGTATCCGTAATGCCTTGCCGAACCGCAGCCGAAGCAGAAGTACAAGTTTCTACGGCCCGAAGTATTTTCTTGCGCAATTTCATTACGTCACGGAACGAACAACAGGCTGAATGATTTTTGGCTAAAGAAAATGCCATGTTTTAAATTTTATATGCAAACCAAACAACATAAAAGTTTTACGGATATGAGATTTTTCACAACACTATTATTGTCAGTAACCGCTATTTCAGCTTTTTCACAGGCAAAAGGGATAAGATGTATATATTCATCATCAATGGAGGTCAACAAGGGTGTTTATGAGATGGAAAATGAGATTGTAAAAAAGATGGTTATACGCGATATTCAGGAAGACAAAAAGATATATTCGCTAACAGCCGTCGGCAACAAATATCTTTTTACGAAAGAGCCCGAAAGTGTTGACAAAGTGCCGCTTATGGTTGATGAAAGGAATATTTACGTAGACCTTGACGACAGCATAAAAGTTACCCAGAGTGAATTCGTCAACATGCTATACATTGTAAAGGGACATGCCAACAGACTCGACTGGGACGTAGAGGAAAAAACTGAAAACGTACTCGGAAAGACCTGCTATAAGGCAACGCTCAGGCAAGACCCGCGCATCACGGCGTGGTTTACGCCCGAAATTCCTTTTGCGTGCGCCCCTCTCGGATATTACGGACTGCCCGGACTTGTGGTAAGGATAACCACACCTGCATACACTCTCAGCCTTGAAAGCATGACGGAAGTTGACAACATCGAACTGAAAGAGCCTACGGAAGGAACGGCCATAACTGAAGAAGAATATTCAGAAAAAGTTGACCACAACTACAAAAAGCTGTTAGACAGCGCGGACAAGGTGACATACATGAAATAGCGCGATTGTCAACACATCCGCAAAAAGTTATGTATAAAGCCAAAAACGGATATAAATTATAAAATGGCATACGCAAGCTTTAGCCATAAATAACCGCCTCAATACTAATATTCGGATTAAGCCAAAGACACAATACCATAAAAATAACATTATAAAAATTTTGATTATATGAAAACATTAATCACACTAATACTATCGATAATTTCCATACCGTTGTTTTCACAGTCCAAAGGGATAAGATGTATATATTCATCATCAATGGAGGTCAGCAAGGGGGTTTATGAGATAGAAAATGAGATTGCCAGAAATATGGTTATACGCGATTTTCAGGAAGACAAAAAGATATATTCGCTAACAGCCGTCGGCAACAAATATCTTTTTACGAAAGAGCCCGAAAGTGTTGACAAAGTGCCGCTTATGGTTGATGAAAGGAATATTTACGTAGACCTTGACGACAGCATAAAAGTTACCCAGAGTGAATTCGTCAACATGCTATACATTGTAAAGGGACATGCCAACAGACTCGACTGGGACGTAGAGGAAAAAACTGAAAACGTACTCGGAAAGACCTGCTATAAGGCAACGCTCAGGCAAGACCCGCGCATCACGGCGTGGTTTACGCCCGAAATTCCTTTTGCGTGCGCCCCTCTCGGATATTACGGACTGCCCGGACTTGTGGTAAGGATAACCACACCTGCATACACTCTCAGCCTTGAAAGCATGACGGAAGTTGACAACATCGAACTGAAAGAGCCTACGGAAGGAACGGCCATAACTGAAGAAGAATATTCAGAAAAGGTTGACCACAACTACAAAAAGCTGTTAGACAGCGCAGACAAGGTGACATACATGAAATAAATTATTGTTTAAGAGCATCACACCAAGCCTTGTGGCGATGAAAAGAAAACTTTTGCTTATTGTCATATTTAATATATGCATGTCGGCCCATGCCCAGACCATAATCAGCGGTCACGTCAAAGACTTGCAGGGAGAGGCCGTGGCCGGCGTCACGGTGCTGCTGTATTCCGACAGCCTGCTGACGCCGCCGATGAAAGGCTACGCCATAACCCGCAAGGACGGCTCTTACAGCATATCGCCAAAATCGGGCGGCGACATGTGGGTGCAGGCAAAGTGTCTGGGATATAAAGACCGCAAGGTAAAGGCAAGAGTCATGCCCGAAAGCACCGACATTGTGATGGAGCACGACGAAAGGTCGCTGAGCGAGATTGTCGTGAAAGGCACTTACACGGGAATAAAGATGGCCGGCGACACCGTGAAGTTTGACACAGGCCACTTCAGCAACGGCTTTGAAAACAGCGTAAGCGACATACTTGAAAAGCTGCCGGGCGTGAGCGTGAGCGAAGGCGGCAACGTGTCTTACGGCGGAAAGGCCGTGGACAAGCTGCTGATAGACGGGCGCGACCTGTTTACGCGCGAGTCTGACGGCCTCGTGATAAAGAACATGCCCGCCGACGTTGTTGCCGGAGCGGAGATAATTAAGAACTATAAAGACGGCACGCCGGGCAGCAACTACGGGCGCAGGGACAACACCGCGCTGAACATCAAGACCAAGGGCCTGGGCCGGCTGTCGGGATATGCCGACGCAAGCGGCGGCTACAAGGACAAATACAACGCAAAGTCGTTTACGCTCGGTGCAGGCAACAGGCTCTCGCTGACGGCCATTCTGTCGGGCAACAACACCGGCACGCCCGTATTCTCGCTCAACGACTACCTGAGCCACATGATGAGCGGCGGCAACGTAACGGCATCGGGACAGACCAGCATAAAGATATCCGGCGCGGAGACATCGCTGCTGTACAGGCCCGACAACCTGTGCAAGGACATGAACAACATGGCCACGCTCAACGCGAAATACAAGGCGTCAGACCGGTTAGAGATAAACGGCAGTCTGCTTTTCAACCACTCTGACACCCACAGCCGGACGGAAAGAGACGAAACTTACCTGTCGGCCGACACGCTGGTGAGGAGCGCATCGACGACCGACAACCGCGGAAACTTTCTGACGGCGAAACTGGCGGCCGACTGGCGCCCCACAGACAAGGCGCAACTGCGCTGGAACATAAAGGCCGGCATGAGCGACATCAGCCTCGGCACAACAGCCACCAACAGCGGAACGGGCGGAACTAAGTATGACAATACGGCAAAAAACAACGGGCGCGACATAGAGAGCAATGTCTCGCTCAACGTGTCGGCAGGCAAAGGACTGCTGTTTGTAAACGGCAACTTTGCATGGAACGACGACAAAGACCGCAGCATGCTGACAACCAACCGACGGCTTCTGCCCGTTGACTACAGCCCGGCACACAACGGCGGCAACGACTTCTACATAAGCCAGCACCGCACTACACGCCGGCTGAGCATAGGCTCTGAGGCGGGCTACAGCCTCAACCTGATGAAGTGTGTCAGCCTCAACGCATCAGTGTCGCAGCAGCATGAGCAGAACACATTGAGGCTGACATCGGAACAGACAGCCGGAGGCGAGGACAAGATACAGACCGACGAATATTCGGCCAACATATTTGCACGCAACACCAAGGGCGCGCTGAAGGTAAACGCCGGCGCATCGGTGACGGTGGAGCGCAGCAGCATAACCGGCCGACAGAGCGAAAACAGGATAAAGGTGTACCCGTCGCTGAGCCTTAGCTACGACTTCAGCAACGCCCACAGCCTGTCGCTCAGTCTGTCGAGAACCAAAAACCGCACCGAAACCGCCAAGATGTCAGCGCTGACGCTGATCGACTCGTACAACGAAATGACGGCGACATCGGCCATAGACACGCCGTTTCAGACCGGTACAAGCCTGTCGCTCAACTATAACAACTACAACACCGCAAGCCAGACCTACCTCACCGTGTATGCCAACATGCAGCGACAGGACCATGCGCTGACGCCCGTGGTGAGTCAGGAGGGCACCACAAACACCGTGGCGTATGCCTACGGCAGTCATGCCGACAACATATACGCAATGGCAAACCTTGAGAAAAGACTGTCGGCAATACCTCTCAGCATAAAGATTAACCTGACGGCAAACTACGTGGAGTCGCCGTCGGTGCTCAACGGCATGGACAACACCTCAACGCTGAAGTCGCTGAAGGCCAAAGCCGTAGTGGCGTCAAACTTCCGCTCTATGTTCAACGGCGAAGTATCATTAGCCTACTCGCGCCGCATCAGCGACATTGCATCATCAAGCATAAAGACCGACATAAGCGGCATTGATGCCGGAGGCAAGCTGTATGTAAAGACAGGCCGTCTGAAGTTTACGGCAAGCATGGCCTACAGCCACAGCAAGACAGACACATACAGATATGACATTTACGACCTCGGACTCAGCGCCGAATACAAAATCAGGCGCCTTACGCTGAAGCTGAGCGCAGAGAATGTGCTGAACCTCGACAGCAACAGCTGGATAAACACGCTTGTAACTCCATATTATTCGGCAATAGAAAGATACAACAGAATGCCCGGCTGCCTGATGGCCGGACTGAAATGGACCTACTGACGCCGCCCTGACTTCACTGCCGGAGATACCGACCAAAGCAAACAACACAACTTGCCGGGCATACACTGCACGACATCCGGCAAACAAAAAGACGCATATCATCATGCAAAAGACCACATACGGCAACACGAAAGGTGGCCTTTCGCAATGTAAAAGGTGGCATATCAGGACGCAAAAGGTGGCCTTTCGCAATGCAAAAGATATGCTTTTACAATACAATATGTGCCATCTGATATTATAAAATGGATATGGCTGTTGTAAAATCATAGTCAGTTGTAATAAACGAGAAAAAGTTTCGTAAAAACTCATCACTCGTCACATTCGGACGTAACGAATTGACAAGCAACGCGTTAAGGCGTGACGAGTTGAATTTTCAACTCATCACATCCACCATCTGCAGCAAAAAAATGTTGATGTTTTCTGATTTAGGTTGACTTCGGCTCATCTTATTACTGCCGTCGGTTGACTTCAATACACACACTTTTACCATACACAGCCCTGTAGGGACACACCCCAGGTGTGTCCAAATCACGCATTATCGAATAAAATCCTCCGCAATATATAATCAGGCATAAATATCTGTTATATTGTCAGTTACATTAAAATATCAGCAAATCCTTGGGACAGAAATATATCCACATTATTCATCAAAATGATATTGCCGGACATAAAATTTATACGTAATCGGGCTGTGGACGCACCTGGAGTACGTCCCTACGTTTCGAATGTCATGTAAGGCATGTAGATATACCATAACATCAGTTCTTTTCCCAACTTCTAAAGCCGATACTACCAACAAGGCTAATGACTTTAACTCCTAGCTCACGTTAGTGAGCGATAACTCCTTTAACTACTTTAACTCCTAAAGAAATCTCCTTAACTTCTAAAAAAGCCACTCCCCACCCCCTGTGACGAGTTAAGAAATCAACTCATCACGCTCTAATCACCTGTAAGTCAGCTGATTAAACGGTATTGTGACGAGTGACGAGTTTTTTAAAAAACTTTTTTACTTTTATCTTCTACTATAAAAAGCAATACACAAACATCACAAGACGTCCGGCAGGCAACAGGCATAAGAAAATAAATATATTATACAACACAAAACCGGGGATAAAGCGCGTAAACATCAAATAATAAGCCGTTTAACGGGCATTTATTTTGCATTTCGCCCGACTTGCACTATATTTGCACCTGATAATGCAAAACAGAAAATGAAAACAAACAAGATAACAACACTCTGCGCCGCCATAGCCATGATGGCGGCAATGGCAGGATGCACAGGCAACAATATGAAAAAAGAGGCCGAAGGACTGCTCGACAACGCACGCGAACAATTCGGCAAAGGACAATATAAAGAGGCTCTCGCCACGATAGACTCGCTACGCAAGAAATGCCCCGAGGCGATAGACGAGCGCAAAGCCGCACTGCGCCTGTATCAGGAGATAGAGCTGAAGCGCGCACAGCTGAACGTTGAGAGCGCCGACAAGGCTCTGCAGAAGATTGAAGGCGAGTATGAGCAGATGAAGAAAACCGTGGAAGACCTGAAGAGCAAGGGCATAGCCACGGCAGAACAGCTGAAACAGCTGACGCTGACAAGAGTTAAGCGCGACTCGCTGAAAACGGTGTTCGACGTTGAATGTGCCAAGATAAAATATATAAACAAAAGGATGAAAGAATAATGCCCAAGGCATGCCTTTTTTATTAATTAATATTTTATATTGGCCGTATATCGTGTAAAATTAGTAACTTTGCACCCGAATATTCAGAATATATGTCAAAAGACAATCAGAAAACAGAAGAACAATTCAAGAGCGCCATGGCTGAATGCCGCGCGCTGTTTGCCAAGAAACTTCACGACTACGGTCCGTCGTGGCGCATACTGCGCCCCTCGTCGCTCACCGATCAGCTGTTTATCAAAGCCAAGCGCATACGCAGCCTGGAGATAAAGAAAGAGTCGCTCGTGGGCGAAGGCATACGCCCCGAATTTATGGCGCTCGTCAACTATGGCATCGTGGGCCTGATACAGCTCGAGATGGGATTTGCCGACGAACCGGACATATCGGCCGACGAGGCGCTGGCCATATATGACAAGAAGGCCGACGAGGCGCTGAAGCTGATGATAAGAAAAAATCACGACTACGACGAGGCATGGCGCTCGATGAGAGTGAGCAGCTATACCGACTTTATACTTACAAAGATACAACGCGTAAAGGAAATAGAAGACATCCACGGGGCCACCCTGGTGTCTGAAGGAATAGACGCCAACTACATGGACATAATCAATTATGCCGTGTTCGGGCTGATAAAACTTTCTTAAACATTGACGATGCACGCAAGAAAAGCCATAACGGGAATATTGGTCAACGTCTGCCGCCTTGTAATATCGCTGACGTTTATCTTTTCGGGATATGTCAAGGCTATAGACCCATTAGGCACACAATACAAGCTGCAGGACTATCTCAACGTGGTGCAGCTGGGTCAGTATGTGCCCGACTATATCACGCTTGTCGCATCGGTGCTGCTTGGCGGACTGGAGTTCTGCCTGGGCGTGTTCATTCTTTTTGCCATACACCGCCGCCTCGTTTCGAGACTTGTGCTGCTGTTCATGGCCATAATGACGCCGCTCACGCTGTGGCTCGCCGTTGCCAATCCGATAAAAGACTGCGGATGTTTCGGCGACGCCGTCATACTGACCAACTGGGAGACGTTCTATAAGAACATAGTGCTGCTGGCGGCAGCCATAGTGCTTTGCGTCAAGCCTCTGGGCATGCCCCGCTTTATCAGCCGCTCAAACCAGTGGATTGTGGTAACCTACACCATTATCTTTATCCTCTTTTCGAGCAGCATGTGCCTTTACACCCTGCCTACATTCGACTTCCGCCCCTATCACATAGGCGCCAACATAAAGAAGGGAATGGAGATACCCGAAGGAGCAAAGGGACCTGAGTTTGAGACTACGTTTATTCTTGAGAAAAACGGACAGCGCAAAGAGTTTACGCTCGACAACTATCCCGACTCCACATGGACGTTCATCGACAGCAAGACGGTGCAGATTTCAGAGGGATATGTGCCCCCTATCCACGACTTCTCGATACAGACCACCGACGGAAGCGAAGACATAACCGATAGCGTGCTGAGCCGCCGCGGCTACTCGTTCCTGCTCATATCGCCGCATCTTGAGAAGGCCGACGACACCAACTTCGGCGACATTGACCAGATATACGAATATTGCCAGAACAACAACTATCCGTTCTACGCGCTTACGGCAAGCACCGACGAGGGCATTCAGCACTGGCGCGACATAACGGGAGCCGAATATCAGTTTTATCTGACCGACGAAACCACGCTGAAGACAATAATAAGGAGCAACCCCGGACTGCTGCTTCTGAAAGACGGAGTGGTGATAGGCAAATGGAGCCACAACGACCTGCCGCAGCTAAACGACCAGTCGCCTAAGCTCGAACGCACCGAATACGGCCAGATGCCGCAGAACTCTGTTACGGGCAAGATTTCAAAAATAGTGCTATGGTACATACTTCCGCTGCTGTTGCTCACCTTTGCCGACCGCACATGGAAGTTTACGAAATGGATAAAAGAGAAAGAACATTCAAACAAAATATACCAACTTTTTAAAAGAAAGAAAAATATGAGAAAGAAAATTGTAGCAGGTAACTGGAAAATGAACATGAACCTGCAGGACGGTATCGCCCTGGCAAAAGAACTTAACGAGACTCTTAACAACAACAAGCCTAACTGCGGCGTAATCATCTGCACACCGTTCATCCACCTGGCAAGCATAGCACAGTTCCTCAATCAGGACGTGATAGCTCTCGGCGCTGAAAACTGCGCAGACAAAGAGAAAGGTGCTTTCACAGGCGAAGTTTCTGCAGAGATGGTAAAGAGCACAGGTGCTCAGTATGTTATTCTCGGCCACTCAGAGCGCCGCGGATACTACGGAGAGACTCCTGAGATACTGAAAGAGAAAGTACAGCTCGCACTGAAGAATGGTCTGAAAGTTATCTTCTGCATCGGCGAGAGCCTTGAGGAGAGAGAAGCAGGCAAGCAGAACGACGTTGTTAAGGCTGAGCTTGAGGGCAGCGTATTCAACCTCACAGCTGAAGAGTTTAAGAACATCGTTATTGCATACGAGCCAATCTGGGCTATCGGTACAGGCAAGACTGCCACAGCAGAGCAGGCTGAAGAGATTCACGCTTACATCCGCAGCATAGTAGCTGAGAAATACGGAAAAGAAGTTGCTGAGGACACATCTATCCTCTACGGCGGAAGCTGCAAGGCAAGCAACGCTCCTGAGCTGTTTGCTAAACCTGACATCGACGGCGGACTCATCGGCGGCGCTTCACTGAAAGCTGCTGACTTCATGGGTATCATCGACGCATGGAAATAATCTGAAACATTAAACGGGATGGAGGGCGGAACAGCCGTAAAGGCATAACCGCCGCCTAATCCCGTTTACTTATTTAACCTTATAAAACTCAATAACCCGAAAATGATGAAACAATTCGCCGTAATATTTTTACTGACATTGGGCTTCAGCATCAACACCGAAGCGCAATCATTTCTCAACGACCTAAGGACAGACAAGTCGGGACAGGGAACCGTGACCGTCAGTCAGAGCAAAGAAATCGACGAATTGGTAAACAACGCCAAGCTGGTAAAGTCGACCCCTGTAACGCAACCCACCCAAAGCACAGGCCACACCGGCACGTCTACAGCTACACGTCGCAACGAAAGCACGAGCCATAACAATGCCGTAGCCGAACACCCCCAGCAACAGCACCACGTTCAGGAAAAGAAAGACACGACAGAAGAACCGCTCAGAGAGCAGCATTCTGCATCAGCCAGCACCGGATCGAGCTATGAAGTGCCGACAATCAACACGGCAAAGAAGGTGATGCGCAACAGCAGAAGAATAACAGGCTACCGCGTTCAGGCTTACGCAGGAGGCAACTCACGCGTTGACCGCCAAAGAGCCGAGAACATAGGCAACGCCATAAAGATGAGGTTTCCCGACCTCCCCGTTTACGTACACTTCTATTCTCCACGCTGGATTTGCCGCGTAGGCAACTTCAGAACGTATCAGGAAGCCAGCAATGTGCTCAAGGAGATAAAGAGCATGGGCTATAAGCAAGCCTGCATTGTAAAAGGAAAAATCACCGTAGGATATTAATATTCACCATACCGGCACCGCACATACGCAACTGCCGGAAAAACAAGACAAGCTGCACGGCATGAACATTGACCATGCCGGCAAACTATTTATTACAAAATAATCCATATAAGATAATGAATCCCGAAACAGAATTCCGTGAAGGTCTTGACGACCTGGCATCACACTATAAAAGTATTATTGAACTTCTCGGCGAAGACTCTTCGCGCGAAGGCCTGCTAAAGACACCTATGCGCGTGGCCAAAGCCATGCAGATACTTACACGCGGCTATACGCAAGACGCCCATAAAGTGCTGCTCGACGCGCTCTTTGAAGAGAAATACAACCAGATGGTGATAGTTAAGGACATTGACTTCTTTTCGCTGTGCGAGCACCACATGCTGCCGTTCTATGGCAAAGTGCACGTGGCATACATACCCAACGGATACATCACCGGCCTGAGCAAGATAGCACGAGTTGTCGACATATTCAGCCACAGACTGCAAGTGCAGGAGAGAATGACCCTGCAGATAAAAGACTGCATACAGGAAACGCTTAAACCGCTCGGCGTAATGGTGGTGGTTGAAGCCAAGCACATGTGCATGCAGATGAGAGGCGTTGAGAAGCAAAACTCTATAACAACGACAAGCGACTTCTCGGGAGCATTCAACCAGGCAAAGACGAGAGAAGAATTTATGAACTTGCTTCACAGCGAAGTAAGACATATATAAACGGCTTGAAAATAAACACGGAGTGCATTATCTTAAACTTTTTTAACAATAAGCGGTGCAAGATTTGTGCCGCTAAACTATTTACTGATATAGAATATTCATAAACATTAAAAAACAAAAATTAATTAACATGAAAAATTTATCAAGACTGTTTGCCATTCTGATTTGCTGCACAATGGCAGTTTCATTAACATCATGTCTCGGAACTGACGACGACTCAGGCATTGACGCAGAAACTTACCAAAAATGGCTCTCACAAATGAGCGGCACCTATTATGGCGGAACATCATATCAGACAAAAAACAGAGTTTATTTCATTAACGACACCATAACAGACAAGAACAACAAGAATAAGCTTGACTCTATCACCGGAATAACAGCCTCATATTATAAAGGCGACTCAACAATAGTTGTCAACGGTATTTCAGGAAGAGTGCTTGCTAAGGAGATTAAAGACAACGACGCACTGAAAAAGGCTCTCGAAGAGGCTTATTCACCTACACTGAAAGCAAAATTTGTTATTTACAACATTTTGAATTCAAACATAGCTTATTATCTTGCTTATCCTTATGACATAACATATCCGGAACTTAAATACAACGGCGAAACTCATAAAGTATCGTTTAAACTTTACTCTCCAGCCATTGGTGCATATCAGTACACCGCAAATGCAGAACTTAACGTGATTGATTTTTATGTCCTTGGCGTTTATGTTGACGACAAACTGGCTTACACGATATGCGACAACACAAATAATGAAGACCAGATGAAAAAAGCTTTCCTTGAAGTTGTTGTAGGAAGATAATAACAAAAAGACATAATATTTGGTTCAATTTCATTTTAGTTAAATCCACGGCATTTATCTCAATGCTGTGGATTTATTTTTTATGCCGCTACTTATTTTACGCAGCCCGGCTTTGTGCATAGCCGAAATTTTGTTAACTTTGTAGAGAATTTGTATCCGAAAGCACGACATCACAGAAAGATATTCAACGGAGCAGAAATATAAAATATTTATACTGAAAAACATTAATCAACAAACAACAGAAATTATGAAAGCAATACTAACCCTATTAGTCGCGCTCATCACAACGCTGACTGCATCGGCACAGAATCTTGACGGCAGCTGGACAGGCAAGCTTAACGTTGGACAAGCCACGCTGAACATTGTGTTCAACATAGCCAAAGACAAGGACAACAAGCCTGCTTGCACAATGGACAGTCCTGACCAGAACGTGAAAGGCATACCTGCCGAAATAACCATAACCGACGAAACAAAGGTGAAAATAAGCATACCAGCCATAATGGCTGCCTTTGAAGGCGAGATGAAAGACGGCATACTGAAAGGCACATTCAGTCAAAGCGGTATGTCGTTCCCATTGGAAATGAAGCCCGGAAAGGTTGAGCGCAACAGGCCGCAGACGCCTAAGGAGCCTTATCCGTATAAGACAGAGGAGGTGACATTCACCAATGCTGAAGACAACGCCACCCTGAGCGGCACGCTGACCTACCCCACGGGATATGAAAAGATGAAGAAGGGCACGGTGCCTGTTGTGGTGATGGTTACCGGAAGCGGACAGCAAGACCGCAACGAGGAGATTTTTGAGCACAAGCCTTTTCTCGTAATAGCCGACTTTCTGGCACGCAACGGCATTGCATCGCTGAGATATGACGACCGCGGCATGGGCAAGTCGAAGGGCGACATAGCAAATGCCACCACTGAAAACTTTATGAAAGACGCGCTTGCCGCCGTTGAATATGTGCGCGGAACAAAGGGTTTCGGCAAAATCGGAGTGCTCGGCCACAGCGAAGGAGGGTGCATAGCATTCATGATTGCAGCAACGGGCAAAGCCGATTTCATTGTAAGCATGGCAGGAACAGGCGTCAGGGGCGACAGCATTCTGATGGAACAGAACCTCATACTACTCAAGATGAGCGGTTATACTGACAATATGTGCGCCGGATATGCAAAGGTGCTGCGTGGTGTTTACGACTTCATTATAGACAAAAAGACAACCGATGACGCCAAGGCTGTGGTTAAAGAGATTGCCGCGAAGGCAGGAGCCAACCTGCCCGAATCTGCCACTGACAACATGGCAAAGATTATAGAAATGAACAATCCGTGGCTAAACTATTTCATTGCCTTCGACCCTCGCCCGTGTATATCCAAGACAAAATGCCCCGTTATGGCCATAAACGGCAGCAGCGACACACAGGTTATAGCCTCAACCAACATCGGAAGCATAGAGAAACTGCTGCCTAAGAACAAGAAGAACATGATTAAAACATACAGCGGACTTAACCACCTGTTTCAGCACTGCACAATGGGCACAGTAAACGAATACGCAAATATCGAGGAAACCATATCGCCCGAAGTGCTCAACGATATTGCTACGTGGATCAATTCGGTGAAATAACTTACAATGATATACAGACATAAAAAGAGCGACAGCTTATGCAGCTTGTCGCTCTTTTTTATGTTTATAACTTCAATATAATACAACGGTCCGTAAATGTAAATTGCATTAATATGCCAGATAGCATAAAAAGAAACTAGGCTAACATGCTGAATAATCAACACATTAGCCCAATTTCTTGGTCGGGATGACTGGACTCGAACCAGCGACCTCACGCCCCCCAGACGCGTGCGCTAACCAACTGCGCTACATCCCGTCCTTATTTGCGGGTGCAAAAGTACACACTTATTATGACATCTGCAAACTTTTACGCGTTTTTTTTGCACTTTCAACGTAAATATTTATTAAATACAATCCTTTTAAAGCCTTTTCATGCTCAATAAGGACACATAAATATTGATTAAAGATAATGCTCAAAACCAACCCTTATATATGACTTATAAAGGAAGATATGCACATTTTTACAACGCAAAACCAATAATATCAGCCGCATCATTCTATCCGCAATAATCATAAAACAGTGCATCAGTTGTAAACAAAGTTTAACCATTGAGGCCTTTGCATTAACACAACAGAAATCATTATTCTACAAAGAACTATACGCCGACAATCATTCAAAACACCTAATGACAGCGCAAAATGATGCCGCTTAACGGCAGTTATCCACAGTTTTTCAATTGTTTTCATGCCAAAACATGGTTATCAACGATGCGAAACACGGCTGAATAACATCTAAAACACGGCCTTTTAGCCTGCAAAACGTGGCCTTTCGCAACGCAAAAGGGCATAAAGCACAACTTTTAGAACGGCAAATCATGTAGCAAAAGGCATAACCACCTATGAATCAGCGCATTGCACAAAAGCTTCACTTTTAGCATAATGTTTTGCCAAATGGCCGTCAAAAATGAAAAATCGGCATTATTCGACACTAAGAATTAACAAATAGAGCATTGCATTAACACAAATTTACAATAAAAACATCTCTTAAAAAGCAATGATAAACCCGAACTAAAGCCCGCATACAAAATAAGATTTTTTATTTCTTTTTATTTTGTATTGTGTGCAACATACATTACCTTTGCACTAATAATAACACGCACGCACGGGCGCATAGGCAGACATGGCCATACAAAACACGACCATGATGCCGAAAGAAACAACAAATTACAGATTTTTCTGACAATGCAATATATTCTTAACGCACCAAAAACTATCAATGCCACAATAGACCTGCCGGCATCGAAGAGCATAAGCAACCGCGCGCTCATAATAAACGCACTGGCAGGAAGCGACATAATGCCCGACAACCTGTCGGACTGCGACGACACAGAAGTGATATTAAGCGCACTGCGCGACATGCCCGAAGTAATTGACATAAAGGCGGCAGGAACAGCCATGCGCTTTATGACGGCATATCTTGCCGTGACACCTGGCACACACATACTGACTGGTACCGACCGCATGAAGCAACGCCCTATTAAACTGCTTGTAGAGGCTCTGCGGTATCTCGGCGCCGACATAAGCTATGAGGACAACGAGGGATATCCTCCATTGCTCATAAAAGGCAAAAAACTTGAAGGCGGAAGCATAGAGATTCCGGGAAACGTCAGCTCACAATATATATCGGCACTACTGATGATTGCGCCGGTGATGAAGAAAGGACTTGAACTTAAACTGACTGGAGAAATAATCTCACGCCCGTACATCGACCTAACTCTCTGCACCATGATAGACTTTGGCGCCGAGGCAGAATGGATTGGCAGCGACACGATAAAAGTGGAACCGAAGCCATACACACCGCGCCACTATTTCATAGAGAACGACTGGAGCGCAGCGTCTTACTGGTATGAGATGATTGCAATCAACGGTAAAGAAGAATCAGAAATTAAGCTCACCGGACTGACCGACGGCTCACGACAGGGCGACTCTGCCGTGAAATATCTCTTCAGCATGCTCGGCGTAAAAACATTCTTTCAGACACGCGAACAAGGAGTGCCCACCACGGTAACGCTGAAACGCATAAGTCTGATTTCAGACAGACTCGACTACGACTTCATCAACCAGCCTGACATGGCTCAGACTTTCGTTGTATGCTGCTGCATGATGAACAGACCGTTCTGCTTCACGGGACTTTCATCGCTCCGCATAAAGGAGACCGACCGCATAGACGCACTGAAGACCGAAATGAGAAAACTCGGATACGTTATAAGTGAGCCTCATCCCGGCGAACTGTGCTGGGACGGAACACGATGCGAACCAGAAGCAGACGCTGCAATAAGCACATACGAAGACCATCGCATGGCTATGGCCTTCGCTCCTGCTGCCATAAAAATACCTGGACTGAAGATAGACAATCCACAGGTGGTAAGCAAGTCGTATCCACATTTCTGGACTGACCTCAAGAAGGCGGGATTCACCATCGGAGAGGAGGCCGGAGTCTGATATGGGACTGCTCGTTATCTGTCTTGCAGCCATAGCGCTGCTTTACATTCTGCTTAAGGCCGTTCGCCATCGTCTGCCAAAAGCCGAACAGCCTGAAGGCGGCACATCGTGCGCAAACGAATCAGCGTGCGCCCAGGCAGGTGCATCTTGCATGCACGACTGCGTGATGGAACAGGCCGTTAAAGAAATAGAATATTTTGACGACGAGGAACTCGACGCATACAAAGGCCGCAAATCCGACTCTTACACAGACGAAGAGGCGGCTCAGTTTGCCGAAGTGCTCTACACCATGCGCCCCGAAGAGGTGAAAGAATGGACGGCAAGCCTCACCCTGAGAGGCATAAACATGCCTGACCAGATAAAAGACGAGGCAATAATGCTGATGGAGGGCTGACTCTTTTATCATGGCAGACAATAAAATCGCTCCCGGTAAGTTATATAAACATGGCATGCTCACTTGTGCCGCCACGTTATGAAGACAATTAAGACAAGACATATAATCCCCATTGCCGCCCTGATAGCACTGCTCATCACGGCGGGTTGCTCTACGGAGAAGAACACTGCGCAGAGCCGCTGGTGGCATTCGTTCAACGCGCGCTACAACACTTACTACAACGGCACGCTGGCGTATATCGACGGATCGCTCGAAAAGGAGACCGGCAACAAGGACAACTTCACGGAGATGATACCACTCTACACCGTGGGCAACAAGGCGAGCCGCGACCTCGGCAAGAGCAACTTTGACCGCGCCATAGAGAAAAGCCAGAAGGCAATAAAGCTGCACAGCATAAAGAAGAGACCACAATGGACCAAAAGCCGCAGGAAAACGGAGAAAGACATAGAGTGGCTTAACCGCAAGGAGTATAATCCCTTCTTGTGGAAGGCATGGATGCTGATGGGACGTTCCCAGTTTATGAAAGGCTCGTTCGACGAAGCCGCCTCCACATTTGCCTACATGAGCCGCCTCTACTCTACTCAGCCAGCCATATACGGCCGTGCAAGGGCATGGCTCGCAAAATGTTACATCGAGGAAGGCTGGATTTATGATGCCGAAGACGTGATAACGAAAATCAAACGTGACTCGCTCCACTGGCGCGCCGTGAAGGAATGGGACTACACCTACGCCGACTATTATATCCACACCAAGCGCTATGCCGAGGCAATTCCGTATCTGCGTAAAGTCATAAAGCACGAAATGAGGCGCAAGCAGCGCGCACGCGAATGGTATCTTATGGGACAGCTCGAAGCAGCTCTCGGACATAAGGAAAACGCATATAAGGCATATAAGCGCGTGATAAGACTCAACCCGCCATACGAACTTGAATTTAACGCACGCATAGCAATGAGCGAAGTTATGGCAGGCACGCAGTCGAAGAAGATGATACGCCGACTGAAGCGCATGGCGGCGTCGGACAACAACAAGGATTATCTCGACCAGGTTTACTATGCCATCGGAAACATATACATGCTGCAGAAAGACACCGCCAACGCCATCGCGGCATACGAGAAAGGAAACAAAAAATCGACACGCAACGGCATAGAAAAGGGTGTGCTGCTGCTTACGCTCGGCAACATATATTGGGACAAGGAAGACTACAGCAACGCGGGCAGATGCTACGGAGAGGCAATAGGACTGCTCGACAAGGAGCGCGACGACTACGAAAGACTGTCAGAACGCTCTAAGGTGCTTGATGAACTTGTGCCGTATACCGACGCAATACATCTGCAAGACTCGTTGCAGACTCTCGCCAAGATGCCTGAGGCAGAAAGAAACAAGGCAATAGACCGTGTGATTGAGGCTCTGAAGAAGAAAGAGAAAGAGGAGCGCGACGCACAGGCTGAACTCAACGCCCAGCAGCAGATGGCACAGCAAGGCGGCATGAACAACATGAACAACGCCAACAACATGATGAACAACACCACCGACAAGTCGGGTAAATGGTATTTCTACAATCCTACTGCGGTGAGCCAGGGTAAGGCTACGTTCCAGAAGATGTGGGGACGGCGTGAGAATGTGGACGACTGGCAGCGCGTCAACAAGACTGTTGTGTCGTTAAACGACAATCCTGCCGAGATGACCGACGAGATGAGAGACTCTATTGCGGCT
>ERZ779913.88-NODE-88-length-48734-cov-2.02942_pt1 | contig 48734 bp, 12 predicted proteins | sample MGYA00511547_ERZ779913 | MGnify/ENA primary metagenome ERZ779913 (study PRJEB29588, sample SAMEA2149539) | human gut metagenome | biome: human gut; feature: human-associated habitat; material: faeces | place: Denmark | collected 2008/2010 ...
TGTTATTAAGCTCATCTAAAGAAAGCCCCGTAGCTTTAGCTATAAATTCCTTAGTTTGACCTAATGAATATAAAGTTTTAGCTATTTCTTTTTTGTTTTCTTCAATACCTTCAGCTTTTCCTTGAGCAATGCCTTCAGCCTTTCCTTTTTCAATACCTTTCTGTTCGGCTTCATATAACTGGCTATTTTGATCTAGGGCAAATATTTCCCTTGAAAAAGCTTCTGCTCTTAAGGCTCTATCTTTATTCATATTAAGTAGCATATTTAAAGCCTCCTTCATCTCTTGACTTTCAACAACAGGCAAATTATTCTTGTTATCAATATCAAAGAATTCTAACATTTTCCTTAACTCTATTATAGGACACTTATCTTTATTTTTCAAGAATATCATACTGACACGTCGATGCTCATTTAATACAACGCCTTCGCTTGTTGAAAGATATGCTTCCTCATACCATCTTGTAGGAGTTTTAACATAATCTTTAATATCATCAAAGCCTAATATCCAGATTGATTCAACATTAGCCATATCGTATCTTTCACTTTTTTCCAAAGCTTCACTATATTTTCTTGATGAATAATAATCCATTCTTGGACCTAAATAATCATAATTTCTATTTTGCATCTCAAGATTAAGTCTAACTTCCTTTTGATATCCATTAAGAGAAACAGAAGCTACTACATCATAAATTATCTTTTTACCATCTAATACGGTTGATTCAGTATTATCATATGTAATATCAGCTTCATTTACATTTTGATTCCATAGATTTGATAAGAAGATAGCAAGTATCTTCTTAACCGAAAAGAAATGTTTAAAATAAACATCAGACCTTAAATTAAAAAAACGATTATCATCATTATAAGCTTTCATATATCCTCCAAATTAACTAAAAATAGTATAAAATATTTTATAATTTGATATTAGCACTAGTGTTAAAATTTGTCAAATATTTATAAAGTTTTATATTTTCTAAAAATCGTTTCAAAAGTATCACTCTGTTATACTTTTTTACCACTTTTTCTCAAGAAAAGGCCAAAAAGGGCATTTTTACCTAAATAGAGTTAAAAAATAAGCTTAAAATCTTTTTATTTTTTCTTACGATGATTTAACTTAATCCACATAATAAAACCTCTAGCAAAAATACTAGAGGTTTTATTAATTACATTGTTATATTATCTGATGAGCCTTCATCATCGACTTGCTTTTGGGTATTGGCTTTTTCTTGCAAAGTCTCTACTTCTTTAGCTTCACTCAAATTGTTAGCTACCAAATTAGCATGCTTTAAATCTAATTTATCTTCAAAATCCTTGTTAACAATGAACTCATAAACAAATTTATCTTCAAAAGGCTTTGAGAAATAATAACCTTGACCATATTGAATATTATTTTTTTCAAGATATAAAATATGATCATATACCTCAACACCTTCTGCTATTACCATACGATGCATGTGTTCAGCTGAATCTACAAGCATCTCAACAAATTTTTCCTTCATTTTATTATTATTAATATCCTTAAGGAATGATCTATCTAGTTTAATAATATCAATTGGTTCCTTTTCAATTTGAGATAAGGCTGCATAATCAAGCTTAAGACCATCAACACTAATTCTAAAGCCCAAATCTCTAAGTCTTAATAATACATCATATAATCTTCAATTTCCAAAACTATTTTATGAGGATTTGCCTTAGTATTATGAAGTAGCTTTTTTAGTTCCTCTACTAAAGTATCTGACATAAGCTGTTTAGTTGAAATATTATTCGTGTATATCAAATCATTGGCGCCAATGTGAGATTGGATTTCACCCATTTTAGTTACGATTTGCTCTACACAATTTATCTGGTGTTAATACACCCTGGGTTGGATGATTCCATCTTAAAAAGGTTTCAAAACCTAAAAGCTTTTTTTGTCTTATATCAATAATTGGTTGATAATAAAGACAAAATTGTCCATCATCAATTGCCGTTCTAATTTCATTGAAATAATCCATATTCGAAGTTTCTTTACTATCTGATCTTAAAAGGGCCTTATAGGTTGTTCCACAAGTAGGATATAATGCAATTGAAACAGACACAGTTAAATTAACTGGTGTTTGATGGCCATTTTCGTATGTCTGTTTTAACTTCACAATTAAATTAGATACATCTTCCTCAACGGTCGCATAATTAACATCATCCTTAACAAGAACAAATATTTTATCATCATTAAGACGAGAGACAACCGAATGCTCAACTCCACTAGTAATGCGATATGAAAGCTCCTGCAAAACCTGATCACATCTTGAAGGACCATATAATTCATTTAACCCTTTAAAGTTATCAATATCAATTTGCATAACATAAAAAGAACCAAATTTACCAACACGAGCAATATAATTATCAACTATTCCTTTCATCTTGGAATTAGGAATCATATCAGCCGTAAGAATATTTTTATCTTCTCGATATCTCGCCTCATTATGAAGCATTAATCTTATTAATAAATAAATCAAACTACCAATAATAAGAATTACGGTAATTGTAATTACAATATTAAATGCATTTGTCGCAAGCATTATATCACTTACCTTTCATATTAATATCTACACCATTTTTAGCCATATCAAGAGCTTTATCAAGTGGGACAGCCTTAGAGATTAACCATCCTTGGAAATAATTAGTCCCTGCTCGCTTTAAAATTTCAGCTTGCCCCTTTGTTTCAACGCCTTCCGATATTACGGATAAATTAATTGACTTAGCCATTCCAATAATTCCTTTAATAATAAGTTGTGAAGTCTTATCATTCTCAATATTTTTAATAAATTCCTTATCTGTTTTTATCGTATCAATTGGAAGCTCCTTAAGATACTGCAAGGATGAATACCCCGTACCAAAGTCATCAAGATGAATTCTAAAGCCGTGATTTCGTAAAATGTTAAGTTTTTCAATAACAACACTAAAGTTTTCCATTAAGAATGTTTCTGTAATTTCAACAGCAATTGAGCCCGGTTTTAGCTTATTCTTTTCAAATTCCTCTAATAAAAATCCAACAAATCCGGTCTGGAAAAGCTGAGCTGGAGAAACATTTATAGATATAGCAATTCCATATGGTTCAAATAATTTAGCATTTTTAAATACATCTTTTACAATAAAGTTACCTATTTCAATAATTAAACCATTCTTCTCAGCAAGTTCAATATACTCTTGAGGAGAGATATTAATATATTTAGGATTATTCCAACGTATCAATGACTCAAAGCCAGCAATACGATTTTCAAGAACATCATATTGAGGTTGGAAATACATCATAAATTCATTATTTTCTAAGGCCTTAACTAAATCCTCTTGCATTTGCTTACGATGATTAATCATATTTTGAATTGTAGCATCATATTTAATATAATCACGATTAATTGATTTTAAGGCTACATCAAGAGTTACCTTTAATGAATCAATAATATCGTCAAGAGAAATATTTGTTTTAGATACATTTATGACATCATAAGAAGAAAATTTATATTTAACATACAATGTATTATTTTTTATTTCAATTGTTTGATGAAGATTATTAATTAAATCCTCAATCATCTTTCCATTTTCTTCCTTCATATTAGCATTAAGCGTGCAAAGAAACAAATTATTCTCAATTTGATATAGATTGTTTTGCCCGATTGTTTTTTGAATACGACTAGCTACCTCATCAAGAATTGCATTATATGTCGGGGTTCCAAATACACTACTTATTTCTTCATGTTCAACTAAATCAATTAATAAAAATGTAATTACTCTATTTAAACTTTCCTGTTTAATTTTAGTATAATTTGACACAAGGGAGAAATAATTAGGTAAACCTGTTATAGCATTTTTACTTGTTAACTCCTTTAATCTTTCATTATTTAAATACGCATCGGTTATATCACGACCAACAAGGTAATAAGTATAATTATACTTAAATATTGTAAAATCAATATATCTTTTAGTTTCTTTTCCGTCAAAACAAGCCATGATATTATCTTGTTTTTTTATTAATTCTTTAAATTTTTCATCATTTTCAGTTTTGAAATCAAAAATATTTTTATATGTTTTACCATTTAAATCTGGAATGTTATGATTTATTTCAAAAATACGACCACTTCTTGTCGCACGAATAATAATAGCATCACTGCGTCTTGCAGCACGTCTTGAAATTGATATAAGCTTGTTTTGCTTGTGCAATGCATAAATTGACACCAAAATAATACTTGCCATTCCTAATGCCATAACACCTGACAAAATAAAGCCCATTACTACAACACCTTTAGTTTTTGTTTTATATTCATTCAAATCAAAAAACTGACAAAAATAAAAATCCTTTCCAAAACTTATACCAGATGCAATTTTGGTTTCATCATCAATTCGAACAAAATTGGCAAAATTTTCTTTATTTTCTATTTTGTTTTTCATATTTGTAAAGGTGTCTGAATCATCAGGAGCTACATATGTAAAAAAATGATCATAGCTTAAATCACTATATACATACTCTCCGTTTAAACCTTTAAATAGATAAAAGCCTTGTTTTGAAACAGGCTCAAAAATACGTTCTAAATCTAATCTTCCTAGCCTGTCATCTATAACAATATACAAATAGTATTTATTAACTGCATTAATTGTCTCTATATCCTGCGAGTTTAACAAAGCTGTAGCTACATTACCATAATTATAATCAAATAATCCCATATAATTATCCTTAGGATTTTCGATTAATTCAACATTAGTATAATTACTAGTTTCAAATTCATGCTCATAATAAATTATTCTTTCAGAAACACTTATCAAGTTACTTTTAGTTTCATTAATAGCATCACTATAAGTTAATTCTTTTGCTCGGGTGGTAAAACTTGAAATGTAAAAAATATTAAATGTTACTACCATTAAGAACACTAATGCTGTCAATAATATATATATTTTTGTATCTCATTATACTTTTTCTTGGTAAAATTGTCAATTTTTGAAATAAAAAAATTGTATATTATATTTTAAATATTAAAAAGAAAGCAATCAACTTAAAGTAAAATCACTAATAATTTCATTAAATTCATTACCTTTTTTATTTTGTTATTTCCTTTTTTTCATTCGGCCTTTATTTTTGTTATTTTTTTATTTTACCATTATGCTTATAATGACAATCACAATAAGGACCACCCGATGCAAGTGTATATTGTCTTGAAAATTCGGTATTATTTAATTTAGCCATATCATAATCAAAAGCGCACATTGCAGGAATATATTCTTCAAGATTAAGTTCCTTCATCAAATGACAAATGCCACATGTTTTAAAGGTTGCTGTATATTCATTTAGATTTTCACCATCTTGAATTTCAAATACCCAAGAATAAGGATTAGACTGAAGTTCACTATTTTTAGCCTGATTTTTTAATATCTCCCTGCCTTTGGCTGTATAGGCAGTACTCTTCTTTACTGTTTTCCTTAACATCTTTGTATTCATAGCTTTACTATAATAACTTGTAATTTCTGATACTGTATAATGATTTGTTACTGATAATAAAACTGAAGAAAGCACAGCACAGCTTAAAATATTAAACAGGAATCTATCTCCTTTATCAAACTCTTGAATTGATTCAACAATTTCCTTATAGCGTTTTTTGGCATTCTTCATTACAGTACCTACTTTAGGTTCATGTAATTCTTTCTTAAGCTGTCTTTTAAAACTTCCATTAAATAGCTTCCACATCGTTTTAGGAAAAAATCCATATCTCATATATATTTTGTCGAGCAGATAACAAAACTCAACATCCTCCTCTCATTTTATTTTTTTCAAATATTGAAAAATTGTTATTGCTAACTTGCTATATTATCCATTTAATGCAAGCACATAGTTGATATTTCTACTAATACATATAATTTCATCTTTCCAAAAGAACAATACTTCATTCTTATTTAAAGTTAGGCTTACAACATGGCATTAATATCAACTATTACAATATCATGCATTAAAACCTCAGTGATTTTTGTTTTATAATTTTTATTATTGTAGAAAATAATCAATCCAAATGCAACTAACATGCAAACTAAAATTACAACAAACAAAAACCAATTGACAATTTTTTTCATTCAAACATCTCCAAGTCATTCCCTAATTATTAATTCATATCCGGTTGTTCGAGAGCCATCCGTTACGTTAATTTTTATACTTTCTTTACCTATTGAGACTTTCATACCTTTCGTATATTCAATTCCATTAACCGTAATAATACCTTCTCCAACACTTTCAAGTTCCAATGAAACTTCAGTTATATCTTTATCAACAATAATATAATAACTAAATTGATTTTTAGAAATATCAACTAAAACCCCATTAACAACAATTTTGCTTAAATATAATTTATCCATATCTGTAAAGTTAAAATTAATAGAATATCTTTTAACTGGTTCATCGCATAAATCGTTACCTATATATGATAATTTTATTTGATATTCACCCTCAAAACTAAAGTCTGAAACTTCATTTCCTTTATAATATAATTGAATTCTATAATTATTTACATCAAGAACTTCCTTAGAAGATCCAATAATGCCATTAACCTTAAAGTTATTAACATCAAATGAATCATTATAATGATACTCATCCTTTAAAGATGATTTATCAATTTCAATCGTATCATATTTTTTTAAATTTAAATCCGAATCATACACAAAGTATAAATCATAAATATAGGCATAACTATCAACAGATGAAATAGTATAAGTACCAGCTTCAAGTTCAAAGCTTACATAGCCAACACCTGAAGTAATACCATATCTTTTTATTACCATTTCACCACTGTCACGAATAGATAATGTATTTGCATCAAGTCTTATAAGCATTACAACTTTAACTGGTCTTGTAACAGCAATAGTTAATCCATCTGTTTTTTCATTTGAGATAGAAGATTTAATTTTAAGAGATGCTTCATAATTCATTTCATTATATGTCAAAGCATTATAATCATATGTGCAATTCTCACCCTTCATATAAACATTAGCATATAAAGACTTAAATAAATCTTTTCCATTTAAAAAATTAACATTTTGATTTTTTTCATAATCAAGAGAATTACTTACCTTATAATGAAATGATGTCATTTCATCATTATATACCATAATCGAAAAACTTGAATTACAATTTTGATATGAAATTTTAACATCATAAACACCATCATGAATAAACGTCTTATTAATATCGCATTTAACATTATAAATATCCGTTAATTCTACATCATATTGTGATACTTTGATTTGAGCACCATTAGGATAAAATGCTGTAACACGTAAATTATTAAGAGTTAATTTTTCATTTAAATTATAAATTGTTTTTACATTAGCTGTATCAAGATTAATTCGTTGTGAGCTGTAATCTAAAACTAAAACCTCATATGTTGTAGAAACTGTTTTGCCATTAAATGTATAGTTTACATTTTGTTCAACAGGCCCTACTTTTGAGGTTGAAATTTTACCAAATTTAGCATCATTTGTTACATTTTTTTCAGTTCCATCGCTAAAAGTGGCTGTAATTATTACAGATGAAGACTTAGAATAGCTAAAGCCTTGATAAACTGTTTCATTATTAATGCCTGAAGCTTCGATATTTAACAATTCGATGCTAAATGTTGTTGAAGCTGTTTTAGAGCAACTAATGATAAAAAATAAGCTAAAAATTACTGTTGTAAAGGAAATAAGTTTCTTAATTATTTTCATTGATTTTACCCTCTACTTTTTTTATATAATAATTTTTTAAAGCATATTCTTTAAATTTATCGTTTGATATTTGTTCTAACGAAGAAAAAACCTTATCCTTTGATGCAACATAATGAACATTCTCATTATCATCTAATACAAATGTTACGTTCTTACAGCCAAAAAATGCGTTATAACCAATTATTTCTACACTACTTAAATCAATACTTGTTAATGAACTGCATCCATAAAAGCATGAATCAGGGATTGAATTGATTGATTGTGGTATATTAATTGAATTTAAGCTAATGCAATTACTAAATGTGGCAACTCCTAGTTTTGCAATATTTTGATTTAAGGTTACCGTTTCTAATGATCTACAACCATCAAAGGTGTGTGAGCCAATACTTTGAAGTGCAATTGGAAATGCAAGCGTACTAAGCTTAGTACAATCTCTAAATGCATCATCTTGAATACTTGTTAATGTGCTAGGCAAATTAATTTTTTCTAATGATGTACATTCTAAAAATGCTTGAAATTCAATATTTTCAACATTTCCTAATACAAACTCTTTTACACTGCTACAGCCTTTAAATGTACTATTTTTTATTACAGTAATATTTTGAGGAAGCGTAACCGTTCCTATGATTTTATTGCAATTAATAAATGCGCCTTCTTCGATAGTCGTTACAGATGATGGAATTATTAAAGAGGTAAATTGACAATTATAAAAAGCGTTATATCCTATAACCTGAAGACCATCATTTAATGTAATATTAGTTAAGCTTGTACAATTCCAAAAAGCATCCTTTTCAATGGTTGTTACCGTGCTTGGTAAAGAAAGCTTTATTAAAGATGATTCTAAAAAAGCATCAACACCAATTGTTACCAAGCCCTCATTAAAATTAACTGCTTGAAGTTTAGAATATTTAAAGGCGTTTGCGCCGATTCCTACAATGGAGGTAGGAAGAGTCAATTCACCATCTAAGGCTGAATCAACATAAGTAATAACATCCTCTTATCAGTATCAGACTTTTCATTTAAAAGTTCATCCCAGCTCAATTTAGCACCATTTGCATTAACCAAACTTCCTGATGTAATTTTATTATTATCTTTTGCTTTATTGAATTTTATTGGTAAAAAAACAGCAAGGAAAGCAGCAGTAGCTACTAAAACACTAGCTGATATATATAAAAATTTCTTATTCACGTAACATCAAAAATATTAGCAAATTTCGGCATTTTAATGCTTATGAGCAAAAAAAGAGGTATCCTTTAATTAAAACAGTATTATTAAATACCTCTATATTCTTTATTACATATTATTTACTTCTTCAACTAGTAAGCCAGTACATCAGCTATTTCCTTATCCTTCATTACGAATTTCAAGCAGTGGCATTTATCAACACCAACTCTTGATTTTTAAATTTTTGATAAAATTCAATAAAATTTGTATATTATAACTTTTTTCATTTTCTTCTATGAAGCATTTTTGTAAATGAAAAAGGTTGTGAAATTCTACTTTAAAAGCAGTTTTCACAACCATATTTTAAATTACTTTTTTTGATCCTTTTTAAAGAATTTATACTTAGTCGCATAATCTATAGGTTTATAATTTAAATTTTCCTCACAATTATGCATTACCATTAAATCAGCAATAAGCTTTTTAGCTCGTTTAACTGAAAGTGGTGATTTAAGTAGCATATAGAATGGCGTTCTAGCATGAGCACGCTTGTTTGATAAATCCTTATGTGGAATTTTGGCATATTCCGCATTATTAGGATCAAGTCCAAGATATAATCTTACCCTTGATTTAGTAAAATTAATCTTTGCAATTTGATTTCGACCCTTATATAAAACATCACAAGAATTTGTAAGCTTATTAGTTACACCATTATATTTCATAAATTCATTCTTTACGATGTTATATATTTGCTTAACCTCAGGCGAAAGCTTTTTAACCTTATCAACAAAGGTTTTTCTTTCAGCATTTTGAAGCTTATAGAACCTTAAACCTTTGACAAGCTCATCAAATCCACCTTGAAGTTCTTCCTTAGCATGACTCATCCAATCCTCTTGGAATCTATCCTGATAATTTTTAACTAAGGCTTCGATTTGCTCAAGAGTTAATTCAGACTTTTCTACTGGCTCTTCATTTTCAGAATTTGTATCATCATCTGCATCGTTATCAGCATCCTCATCTGTATCGTTATCATCATCAACAGGAAGGGCATCAACATCAAGTGTTAAAGCCTTATCAGCCTCTTCTTGCTCACGCTCTTGTTCAGCCTCATCAGCTTCCTCTTCTTCACCCTTAGTTTGGATATCTCTTAGCATAGCCTCAAGTTCCTCACGCTCTTTACGTTCAGCATCAAGACGATCCTGAAGTGATTGATTTTGAGCCTTCATTTCATCCATAGCACTATCAACCTGTTCCTTTTGCTTCTTTGATAATTTCTCAATTAAAGCATCAACATCTATATTTTGTTGAGGTTGTTGCTGTTGAGGATATGGGTATGGATAAGGATATGGTGCATATGGAGGATATGGGTATGGATATCCCATAGGACCATTATTATTTTGTTGATTTTTTAAATCACGTATTTGTTGTTGTAAATCATCATAATCTCTTCTATCGCGATAAGAATCACGCTCTCTATCTCTTTCACGTTCTCTTTCGCGACGATCTCGTTCGCGTTCACGCTCAAGTTCATCAAGTTGTTCCTTAAGTCGTTTAACTCTATCATCCTCACGATTATCCATCAATTGAGTTTCAAGCTCGACAGGCTTATTCTTAGCTTGCATTTCTTGTGTCTTTTTAATAAATTCAAGCTGCTGTTGCATAAGCTCTATATCTCGTTTATGAGTCAACTCACGCTGTTCTTGTAGTTGTTGTTCAAACTTCCTTTGCATTTCAGACATTTGAGCTTTCAATGAATCTAGAGCTTCATTTTGGGTATTTGTAGTGACATTGATTGTTGTATGATTATTAGTATCTGTATCAGTAGCATCTACGCCCTTCTTTTCTACTTCAACCGTTTGCACAATAACCTGTGGCTTTATTTTATCACTATCAACTGGATAATTGAATGGGAAAATAGTATCAAGGAACTGTTCGAACTTAACTTCAGGAATAGGCTTTGAGAAATAATAGCCTTGTAATAAAACCTGACGATTAACAGTTGCAAGATAGTCAAGACATGTTAAAGTTTCAATTCCTTCAAGGCAAATCTTACAACCAACTGATGATAATAGATTAATAATATTTTTGGCAATATTTTTCTCCTTGTCTGTAGCTAAGCTATTTTCAAAGAAGAATTTATCAACCTTAATAGTATCAAAACGATTTTCTGTAAGTAATGATAATGAAGAATAATCTTTTCCAAAATCATCCATAGCAATTCTAAAGCCCGCTTGACGTAATCTTAAAATTGAAGCTGTAAATGCTTGATTTGTTGATACAAATTCACTTTCCGTAATTTCAATTTCAATACTTGAAGGATTAACACCATACTTTGTGGTGATTTCAAGAAGTTGATCTATTTTTCTTAAACTATTTAATGTGAGTTTTGAAAAATTAGTTGATACGACAATGTCGTGGCCGGTGTTTTTTGCATTTTGAAGAATTATACATGCTGCTTCAAACATTTTTAAATCAATTTGACGAATATATCCATTTGATTCAAACAAAGGAACAAATTCATCAGGGAAATATTTGATTGAGCCATCATCATTAATCCAACGAACTAATACTTCTCCACCAACAACTTTACCAGTTTTAAAATCAACCTTAGGTTGAACATAAGGAATAATACATCCTTCTTCCATCGCACTTTCTTTAGAAGCATTGATTTCTTCTAACTTATTTACCTTATCAAGAACGTCTTGCGAATAGTAATAAATATTACCATCCTTAACAACTGCATATTTAAGTGTTTGAATTGCAAGAGCAACCTCATCCTTAGGATTTTCAAGAGGAACCGCTTCATATACAGCACATGTTACATCAAAGGTATAATAGCCATAATTAGGAAATTCTATTTCATTTAAACGTTCAATACATTTTAAAATGAATTCCTTTAGCTCTTCTCGATTTCTATCAGTTACAATTAAACCAAATTTAGAAAAGTCAATACGAGTTACAAATTCTTGTTTTTTTAGACCTTCTGTAAATACATCAGAAATTGTACGCATTAAAAGTCTTTGATTTTTATAGCCCACGTAGACCCCACCAAGGTTATCTAGCGAAAAGATAACAATAGCTGGGGAAACTTGACGAGAGTTCTTTAGTATTTTTTTCTTGCGTTTGCGCAATAATGTAACAAAACCTTCGTGGTTATGCTTAGCACTTTCAGCATCCATTAGCCTTGATAATCTTACTTGTATGATATAGTTTTGTCTAAAAGCCATTGCAGCAACAAGTAAGACTATTAATAAGGCTACAAGGACGACCACTAAAACTGTTACTTCGAAGCTTCCTATTTGAAACAACACTTTATCTAACATTATAGTAATCCTCCTTTAACTTATTTATTCGCTGCTTTTTCTTTCTTATCTGACTTCTTGTCAGCCTTTCTAGTAATCTTTCCATACTTATCCTTATTAACAGAAATTAAAATCATAATTAAAATAATTAAGACAATAACTAATAAGATAATAAGTGGGAAGAATGTCCAGAAGTCTGCATTATTATGATTACTTGTAGATTCAACATGGAAAATAACTTGTTTTGTAATTCCATCTTTAGTTGCAATTTCAATAATTACATCATCAGGATTATTTTCAATGTTTGTTTTATAAGTAATTTCTAGTTCTTGTTCAGCATTATCGCCTGTAGCATTTAAAGCTTCAATATATGATAAGAAATCAACTTCAGATGTCTTCTTCTTACCAATGTTAATATTATATTCAAGCTTGTCTACTACTTTTTCAAGAGTATATCCATCAGATTCAATTTGATCTTCAAGAACATTATAAGCAATGTCATCACGTTCTACTTCAATAACATATGCCTTTTGATGAATTCCATCTGGTGCAGTAACAAGAATTACTACTTGATTCTTACCGATATGAAGATTATCTGCACCTAATACAGTAACAACTGGAGAATCATAAAATTCATTACCATGAACTACAGTGTCATACTTAACATCTAATAAGCCAACTTTACCATTTACATTATAAACTCCATAGTAAATCTTATCAGAATTAAATACGTCTGAAATCTTTTTAGCATTTTCATCCTTTAATTCAAGTCGATCAGAACCATCCATAAGATTGCTCTTATCAGCACCTACTTGGAATACTTTTAGCCAATCAAGAGAAGCATTCATAGTTTCTTCTGGAAGACGATAAATATGAAGCTCATATTCGGTTGTAGTACCATGCACACTTGTAATCTTAACTGTAAACTTATTATCTCCTACAAGAAGATTCTTTGTTCCTGTACCTAAAATTACATCGCTAACACTTGATGAATATGCATATATATCAGCAGTCTCTTTTGTATATGGAACTCTTACAAAATACTTTGTTGTATTTGGTTCAAATGTAGTTACTTTCTTTGTATCATAATCTAATAATGCCTCACCAGTTACACCTAAATCCATTAATGTTGGATTTGCATAGTCACGATTTACAATAATAGTATAGGTTTGTTGATCTCCATTTTGTGCAATTACAGTTACATTAAATACATTTTGACCTTCTACTAATGATAGACGACCTAAATGACTATTAGATGCAATTGTTGCAGTTGGATCACTTACAATTGCAGCAATATCAACAGTTGTAACACTATTAGGTCTGCTAATCGTAAATGTCGGATTGTTTGGTGTAGTAGATGTAATTTGCTCATCGCCATCAACTGTTAAACTCTTTAAAGAATTATCAACATTTGGTTCTTCAAACTTAATAGTGATTGTATATTCCAATCCTTTAATACCACTATCACTTATAGCATAAACCTTATGAGTAATAGTTGTACCATACATAGTTGATGCAATTTGGAACTGACGAGATGCGGTTTGGACATCATTGCTTCCAGTACCATCAGTAATATAAAGCTTTGCATATGAGCCTTGTAGAATTTGTGCATTAATCGTGTATGATTTAGCACCATATGGCATTGTAATTGTATAAGGTAATTGTGTTTGATCAAATTGTTGAACATTATTTGCAGCATTTCCTTGCTGTGCAATATAATATACATTATTTGAATCTAATACCTCAATTAAAATAATTCCATTATCGTCAGATGCATTAATAGGACCACGTGAAATTTCTAATACATAATTTTGAGGTGTACCATCTTCAGCAACACAACTTAGAACAATTTGATAATTATATCCATTTGATGTATTTCCACCTAAAGTAAATGAATTAGTATATGGATTAGAAGATGAACCATTAATCTTAGTTGTACTCTTTGTTGGAGTTGCTTCTACGTTAATTGAAGTAGCATTTCCAACATTTGGAATATTAAATGTTCCTTCAGGTGTTCTCGTTGCAAAAATAGTTTGAGCTACACCATCAATAGTTACAACAAGCTTTGATAATGTTGCATCATTATCTAGCGCTTGACGCTCAATTTCAATCTTATAAGCATCACTTGCATCTGCTTGATTTTGACCATAAGCAACATAATATTCACTTAGCAATCTAACATCAACAGTATACTTATTAGGAGATACAGTGTTAGAAAGGTCAATTGTATAATCATATGTAGTTTGTCCATAAGAATCATTCTTAGCAACGCCTCCAATTTCAACAGTTGAATATTGAGGCTTAGTAATTCTTAATGTTAATACATTTGTTGAATTTTTAGCTGTGAATGGATATTGAGGAGTATTTGCATTAAATACTAATGAATTATTATTAATATCAACATATGTTTGATTATTTTCAAATAATTCTAGATTTGCAACATCCTTATCCTTATTAGCAGCAACTAAAACAAACTTGTAAATATTTGGAGCTACTGTTGCATCTTCAGCATTTACCATAACGGTTACAGTAACAGCCTTACCAGCACTTAGCATTACACGATATGAACTATTATCATTTGTAAGTGCAGTTAATGTTGTATCAGTACTTGTAACAGTAATTGACTTACCATTATAAGTTATATTAGTTAAATCAACATAAGACTGATTTCTACCATATTCTAGCACATACTCACCAGGAGCATATGGTGTATTACCATTATCCGGAACTGGATCTCCATTAGCACTAATTGATAATAAATCACGATCAGTACCAGGAAGAGCCTTTTTGAACTCAATTGTATAAGTTCTTGTACCAGCTGCAAGAGGATTTGCAGGTGTTGCATTTGAATAATTTTGAGAAACAACTAATTTAACAGCTATGTCATTTGTTGTGTTAATAACTGCTTCTAATGCAGAATTAAATGTATTAGAAATAGATGATGAACCAAGATAGTATCTAATATTTAACTTAGAAGTATCAATTGTATTAGAAATTGCATACTTTAAAATTGTAGAATTTACTGAATAAGGAACATTTACAACATAATTAAATGTTGATTGTTGATATATTGGATCTAATCCATATGATTTTGAAGTATCAGTAGCATCATAAACTTCAATATTATCTAAATCAGGATTTTCATCAACCCAAATATTTGTTGTATAAGTTGAATCATCACCATTTGGAGCTGTAATTGTAATTGTAACTTCATTATTTCCAGGCTTCAAACCAGAAACAATTCCTTGTGATGAATCAGTTCCGTTAGGTGTAAACGTTAAATTTGAACCATTTGGAGTTGTAATAGTTACTGTAGCATTTGGATCAGCTGGAGTTACATTAATTGGAACATCAGTTGTACCAGGTTTAGCTTCTATTAACTTATTATCAGTTCCCGGAATATCACTAATTACAACATCTGGGTCCGTTGAAGTAATATTATCAAGACCAGAATTATCAGAGGTTATTGGAACAATGACCTTAATATAATACTTTGTTCCATCAGTTTGATTTTCAGCTGTTGCATAAACCTCAAGTAAATATTCTAATGCTTGAGTTGTACTTGTTGAAACATCAAGATTATAGCTTCCATTAGTCAAAGATACAGATTGGAATGATGAATCAGTAGGTGATTTAACATTTAATTTTGGACTAGCTTTAGAACCTGCTGGTAAAGCAACATTAATAGTTGTTTTTGTATCGCCAACATCTAATGTAATAATTTCTGGATTGGTTTGATTTGTAGCAGTTGGAACTTGATTATAATATTGACCATGCTTTGAACCGCTAATACTAACATTTCCTATATCATTATTAGCATCTAATGTCGCGCTTCCTTTTATCACATTGACAGTATAAGTCTTATTACTTCCCTTCTCTGGTGCACACATAATACTAAATGTTTCAGTATTTTGACTAGCTAATGTAAGAGAGCGAGTATATGTTAGTTTATCTTTTGATAAATCATCAGGAAAATAAACACTAGATTTAGCAGACATTTTTGTAACATTGACAGTTATTATCATGGAAGTTTGAGTATAATTACTAATATTTTGAATTATTATATTATCACTATCAGGACTAAATAATATTTCTTTAGCTGGAATTGGAACTCCACCAATAGTAGCTGCAAATGTTGCTAAACGATTTTCAGTATCTCCAGTATTAAGTGTTAGATCAAATGTATAAACATCAGTTGGAACAACATTTTGTCCGCCAGTCTTTAAATACTCAAGCTCACTTACAATACCGAATGAATACTTATTTGAGCCTTCAACTAATGTAAGCTGATTATTAACTTGTGTAGTAACTGGTCTCCAAATGCTTCCAGACTTATAATATATTCTAGCAGCTGATGACTGTAATAATAGTTGGAAGAAAATTTCTCTATTTGCATAATTAATTGTCGCAACTACATTGGTATCACCATTAGCATAGTTAAATACTTGACTACCATTTTCATCCTTTAAATCTTGTGGATTAGACCCAACAACATTATTTATAATATTTGAAGCAACAGCATCAAGTAAGCTGAAATCTCTAATTGTCTTATCTTCATCTGCAGTATAAACAGTAATTGTATATTTTACAACAACAAGTCCATCTTCAGATGTAGCAGTTACTACGATTGTTTCCTTCTTTTGAGATGATAGCTTATTATCTTGAGAAATATTTAATTTTGCATTACCAATACCTGAAATTAAATTTGCAGTTACGGTAGCAGTTGAACCATAATTACTTCCGGCACCAAGATTTAATGTATACTCTAAATTTTGAGATGATGTATACAATTGACTTGCAAAGGCATTACCATTTGTATCATATACATCTTGTCCATTAACCTTTAAATTTTGAAGACCAACTGAACCATTAGCAGGTAAACGGTTAATTACAATTGTATAAGCATCAGACCACTTTTCATCCTCAGAGTAAACATAATAATTATAAGTTTTTGATGGACTACTTGTAGTAAATGTACTCATCGTAATATTAACTATTTTTGATGTGGTTGTTGATTTAGCACCATATACCTTTGCACCAAGTGCAGTTGCATTTGCAGTAACAGTTAGTGAATTAACACTATAAGGAATATCATAAGTAAGTGTTAATGGAGCCGCAGTTCCTGGAGTAAATATTCCAGATGTAGGTGTAAGTATATTTGAGCCATCACTTACCTCTAATTGATTTAAAGTTCTATCAGTACTTCTTGTATCTGCAACATAATATTCAATGTAGTATTCTGCAGTTTGACCAGATTGAGGAGTTACAGTTATCTTAACCTTAACAGCTTGATTCTTTGTAGTAATATTATGAGTATGAGAAGCTGTATTACCATATGTTTGAGTTTCAATTGTTAGCTTAGCATGTTGGCTTGTAGCTGTAACTACAAAACGTAATATAGCTGAATTATATGGTAAGTTACTATTTATTGTATATGTATCACCGGTCCAAGTACCTGCTCTTACTACATTATTATTTGTAACATCATAAACAGTTACACTTGCGATTGAATTATCAGTATCTGCAGCCTCTCTTTCAACAGTAACATTATAAATAGCAAAATCATGTGTTACCTTATCAGTAACTCTATACTTAATACTTCCTTGATTTGTTGTACCATCGATTGCAACAGGTGTTCCTGTTGAACTTGTAATTGTATTCCATGTACCAGTTGAAGCATCATAATATTCAAGGGTTGAGCTACTAGGTGTAGTCAATGGTGCTTTAACTGAAACAGATGTAATAGTATTTCCAAGGCTATCAAGATACGGAACTTTAACCACATAATCTTTACCATTGTCTGAGTTTAAGGTAGATGAATCTAACGTACCTGTTGTTGCTGTTCCTGTAATTAGCAGTTATCGTCTTATACACAAATTTGTAAGTAGCTTTTACATTAGAATCACTTGAAAGTAATACAATTATTAAATCAGTTGTACCAATTTGTACGGTTGTATTAGCATAAGCTGTACCATTATATGTTGAAGATACGCAATCAGCTGTATAATTAACTAAATAATGAGCTACATTTGGTGATACCCATAAATAATAAGTTCCTTCTGCTAAATCAACAAAATTAGTAACAGGGTTTGAACTTGAATTTGTACTACCCTTAGTGATAATTGGGTCAACTAGACCATCATCCTTGGTAAATGTTATATTGGTAATAATAGGCTTTCTTTGAACATTTACAGTATATGCTTGGCTTGTAGAACCATCCTGTGCAATTACAGTAAATGTAACTGTTGAGAATGAGCCTCGATTTGTCGGATCAAGAATTAAAGAGTAAGTTCCATTTGACAATGAACTATAAGTTGCACCACTTAACGTTGATAAATCAATCTTTCCTTTTCCACTATCAACAGTAACATTAATTGTTGTACTTGAAGAAGCAGTTGCAGGAAGACTAAAGTTAGTAGATGTCGTTGTAGCAGAAAGTGTTGCAGTTGAAGGAGTTGCCCCGCTAATTGCAACAACAGTGCCTACCTCATGACTAACAGTTCTTTCAACTGTTACATCATATTCCTTTGAATTATGAGAAGAATTATCTTCTACTTTAATCTTAACACTAGCATTATTAGTTGAAGTATTAATTGAAACAGGGAAATATCCAACTGTTGGCACTTGTGTCCATTTTGCACCACCATCTGTACTATAATAAACAGTACTTAAGGTTGGGTCTGTAGCAGTTGGTGTAACGTCAACACTTGTAATAGCATTACCATTTGAATCACTATATGGGAATGTAAGCTTAAATCCAGTACTTGCATTTCCTGATAGTTGACCAATATTAGAAGCATTTGTAACACGACCAGATACTGTTTTTAAACTAGTGTGATCAACCATTGTCTTTACAGTAAATGTATATACCTCTGTTTTATTTGCATCACTTGAATTTAAGTTGATAGTAAATGTATTAGCATTTATTGTTGTAGATGCTACAGAAACAGGGTCATTGTAAGTACTTCCATTAAATAATGCACTTAATGCATCTGCAGTAAAGCTTACATTAAACTTTGTTACCCCAGTTGGAATCCATACATAATAATTTCCTTTAGGAAGTCCTGTACTTGGGATGGTTACAATAGAATCAGTTTGACTTGATGAGCCAGATGTCAAAATTGGATTTACTCCAGTTGAACCAACCTTAGTAAATTGAATGTTTGTAATAATAGGTAATCTTTGAATATTAATAGTATATGATTTTGTTGTTGTTCCATTTTGAGCAACTGCATCAAAGGTTACTACATCATATTTACCTCTTACCGAAGAATTTAAAACTAATGTATATTCTCCATTATTTACACCATTATTAGTTACATTTGATGATAAATTTGTAATTTCACCATTGCCAGCATCAACTTTAATTTTAATTGTTGTTTGAGACGCAGCTGTTGCAGGGAAAGTAAAGTTTAAAGATAATGTGGAACTATTTAAGGTGCCAGTTTGTGAAGTACCATTTGTAACAGTTACAGAAGCATCTGTATTATCTCTTACAGTTCTTTCTACATTAACCGTGTAAATCTTAGTTGCACTAGTCGAATTATCTTTTACTTTAAAATATACAGTTGTTGTATTTCCACTAGCAAAGCTAACTGGTGCTACACTACCAGAAGTCCAGTTTGATTGATTAAAACTATATTCAACTGAGCTTAAAGAAGGTGTAGTAAGCGTAGCATTAATGTTTGCTGAAGTAATTACATGTCCATTTGCATCTTTATAAGGGAATGTAGCTTTATATTCTGTAGCTGATGTCGATGTGACTGTTGCTGTTGTAGAACTTCCTGCTACAGTACCTGTAACATTCTTTAGTCCAACATTATCAGCAATCGTCATATAGTTAAATACATAGTCTTCAGTAGCATTATTTGAACCATCATAGCCTAAGCTAATTGTAAAGCTTTTAGCATTAACTGTGAAAGTATTTCCAGTTTGATTACCACCATTATTAATATTATAAGATGAGCTTTTTGCATCACATGTATAGTTTACGTTAAATGATTGTAAAGAAGCTGACCCCCAAACATAATATGTGCCCTTAGGTAATTCATTAAATGAACTTATAACTCCAAATGTTGAACTTGATGAGCTTGTAGTAATAATAGGATTTGCAAAACCACCATTACTTGTAAATGTCATTCCTGTAATAATAGGCATTCTTTGTACATTTATTGTATAAGTTTTTGAATTATTTTTTGATTCAGAAATAACCTTAAACGATACAGTTGAAAAAATACCTCTTTGCGTATTACTACATGTGAATGAATAACCATCAGATGTTGGTGTAGGACTATCAAGGCTAATACCATTACTACTTATAGTACTTGTATCAATACTACCTTTTCCGTTATCTACCTTAACTTTAAAGGTTGTAGATGTACTTGCGGTAGCATCAAAATTGAAGTTTGCAGTTGTATTTGATTCTGTTAAGCTTGCATTCTTAGTTGTAGAATCATTTGTAGCTGTAACAGTTGTATCTACATTATCACTTAAAGCTGCACCACCTAATGATGCGTTAAACAATCCAGTTGTAGGACCATTTAAAACACGATTTTCGCCAATTGTTACTCCATTGTCCGTTACACGCATAGAATAGCAATTAGCATCAAAAGATGTTACACCAGCATTTAATTCTACATACGCTTTAAACGCAACATATGTTCCTGCTGGTGCATCAGCTGAGGCAGGTGGAGGGTTTGTCAGGGAAAAAAAAATAATCTAATCTATATGTGTTAATCGCCATTGAATTGGTCGAATAATAATACTTAGAAGCATCACCTTCAATATATTGTGAGTTTGCTGTTCTACCATATAAACCAGCCATTCCGGCCCAACCAACCATAGGTCCCGTCATCATATTCATAGCAAAGGTTTGATTCCCAGTTTTAGAGAGTAAATTTGCATAATCCGTACTAACATCGTTTCCTAAAAATAATGATACATTATTAACCTGTGATGCACCAAAATTCCAACGCATTTCAAATCCTTGTACTGATGAACTAGTTGTATTAACAATAACTGTTATGTAGAACTTCCCTGATGTAGGAACACTCGTTATACAATTACTATAATTTTCACTTATGAAAATATCCTCAGTATAACATACTCTAACATTAGTGTTAGTACCTGGAATATTTATATTTTGATTAATATTTGATCCAGCAGCATTAACCGTTTTATCTATCTTTGACGTACTAATAATTGAATTTAAACCAAATATAGAAAAAATCATCAAGAAGAATAATATAATTTTTTTCTTTATATTCTTAATCATATTATATTCACTCCTTTCATAATATGAATAAAATTTAATTTACTTTTCGAGTGACTATAATTAAATAATAGCCACCCGAAAACTATTAGGATGAAATGGGATAATGCGCATTATGTAGTTCATCTTCCAAATAATATTCAGACAAGTCATCCATATTTTTAATAAATGAATTAATTGTCAATACATTTGAAGTTTCAATATAAGCTAAAGTTCCACTTAATCCTGCCAAATATTTAGCAGAACTTAACATTTGTTGATCCAAATCATCATTAGTTCTAATATTTGTATTAATAGCAACTACGTCAGCAGTCTCTATTATTCCATTTCCATCCAAATCACCAACTACAACAATTTCTACGCAATCAATTAAAAGTCTTGATACGCTATCATCGCTGTCATATAAAGAAATATATGATCCAGTTCCAATATAATCCGTTGATGCGGTTGATAAATCAGTACCATTTGCTCCATCAAATATTACATTTCCATTAGAATCACAAACAACAATGTGTTTTAAATTATTTACAAAGTTATTTGTTAATAAATCAGAAACAGTCTTTCTTTGAGGTAAATGGCTTAATTTATAAATTGAATTCTTTCTTTCTGCTACAGTCTTAGAAGCTAAGGCTGTATATCTATCGTCATTTGAAACATCATATGTATAAGTTAACGTATTTAAACTAAAGTCTTGTTCATAGCTTACGAACTTAACTGTAGATGAATTAGTTAACTGTAAATATGTAGGTTCTGGGGTTTTAATTTCAAATGTGAATGCAGGGTTGAAAGCAGGTGTTGTAGTAGGCATCTTATTTTGATTCATATAATCAGGATTACTTGCATTTGATTCCATTACAGATTTATAAGTTGAGTAATCACCAAATTCAAAACTAATAGGATATGAAGCCTTACTCTTAACAACATAGTAAGCATTCTCGGTAGGATTTGATGTTGTAGGTCTCATATTGTTACCATAGAATATATCAAATGCTCCAGAAGAATAGTCAAGAACTATATCAGTTTGAGAGCCAACTAATCCTCCCCTAATTGTTACAATTGTTTTCTGATCAGCACTTGTCTGGTCATATTCAGTTTTTGCTGCAGAACCGTCAGCATTTTTAGCTAACAACAAGCTACTAGATGTCGGATTAGTAAGCTTAATGTCGTTAACATAATCTGTTATTTCAAGAGGATCTAACTGAACCATAATTTTGCAATCAGCTGTATCGCCATTTGTATTCCATGCATAATTTTGATTATCCTTTAATACTGCATCGACCTCAAATTCTGGTGTCTTTACAATTTCTTTAAGAATAAAGTCAAATTGACAAGATGGATTAGTATCAAATGTCTGCCAAGTACTATCGTAGATTGTCTTAATAACAAACTTAGTATTTGCCGCAGTTGATAATGAAATTGGTTCAACCTCATAGTAATATACTTTAGTTGTAGAATCACTATATAAGTAAGTTACTGTAAAGTATAATTTTAAGTTTACACTATACTTAAATGGTGTATTAGCTGGTTGAGAATTTGATCCTCCACCGATATCCGTAGATTTAATAATCTCGAAATCGCATTCATTATTGATTAAAACATAATTTTGATCATAATTAGCTTGCGATAATCCATTTACAATTCCAGGGCCTATACCTGCTTGAATTTGAGCAATTGCCTTTTGAACACCAACATTAATACAATTATAGCCTTGTGCTGGTGTTACAACCAGTGGAATTATTTCAAGATGTCCTTGTGCATCATTTAGAATTCCATATACTCGTCCAAGTGGAAGATTTACGCTACCAGTATAATTGTTTCTATGAGTTACAATTCCTGTTACACTATCCTTTATCCACTTTTCTGAAGCCCAATAAACCTTTGCTGATCTCTTTCTAATTTCAAAAGGCTGCTTCAATGATTCATACTTATCATAACCATTATTTGTATCAGCATCTAAGCATAATGTTATTGCATATTTACCAGCATTAACTGGTGCATATGGTTTACCATTAGAATCTAATAATTCTTGGTAAGTTGCTCCATCATCTAATAGCTCATAATATCTTATGTATGGCACTCTAGTATCTCCCGCAATACTAGATGTCATTTGAATATCATTAAATGTATATTGTGAACCATTATATATCATATCCTCAGGATTTGCCTTAAATGAACCCCAGTCAGTAACAATAATCTTTGATGGAATAGAAGTTATTGTTATTGTTCTAGTATCCTGGAATATATTATAGTTAGGTAATTCAATCTTAATATAGATAGTTAAACTACCAAAACTACATCCAATTGGAACATTACTCCAAGATGATGGTGGAGCACCATGTCCTAGAGGATCCTTTGAATATTGAATATAATTATCATAATCAGCGCTTTGTGTAATTCCAGATACAATAGGATAATTATACCAAGTATGAGTTATGAAATATTCTTGGCCAGTATAGATATGAGTTACATCAAAGAATTCAATATCTAAATCAGCCTTATCAATAGTAATTGTTGTTTCAATACTTATATTATAGTTATTTGAAAGAATAATTGAATTAGTATCTCCTTCTACATAGAAACCATATCCACTCTTCCAAACAAGATCAGTTAAGGTTGAACCAACAATACCACCATAATAATGACCACTATTTACAGATTTTGTTAAAATAGTACCTCTAAAAGCTTGTCCATTTACAAGACCAGATTCCTCAATTCCAGGAACCTTTTCAAATGTTGCATCTAGAAGTCTTCCTTGTTCTGAAGCAGATGATGCAAGCAATGCACTCCAAGCATTTCCATCATAAGTTTTAACCTTATTTGGAATCTTAATTACTAAATCACGAGGCTTAATTGCAAAATAAATTGGATCTGTCGCCGTATTATTGTAATTATCTCCTGAATCAAATTCTAGAGAAATAATCAAATAGTACTCACCAACATTTGTTCTATTTTGAAGAACACTATTACATTCTGCATATTGATTACCTTGCTTTACGTAATATGTATAAGTAAGCTTGCTATCTAGGTTATCTCCACCATATGATAAATAATCAATATTTGTTGGATTAGGAGTTACTTTTCCATCGTAAATCTTATTTAAATCAATACTTGGAGGAGTAATTCTAGTATCTGCCTTATCAATCTTAACCGTAAATTCATCATAATCAGATGCTGCTTGATCAAGACCTAAGAACTTCCATTCACCATTTGTATATGTTGTGGATTTTACTGCAACATAAATATGAATAGGATTTGAAGTGTAATTCTTAAATTTAGGAATAGTTGTAGAATATTCTGAAATATCATTAGTAGCTTTTGCTGAATATCTTATTTCAGCATTATCATCACCACTAAATGTAAATGTTATTGTATGATAATCACCATCATAAATTCCCTCATATTTAGAAACTACATATGGCACAGTATCATATGCAACATTTAAATTAAGGTCAAGTCTAATATCATAATTGTCAAGATTTTCTGCAATACTATTCTTTACTAATAATGGTACAGAAGATGGAGTATTATTCCATTCAAAATTATTAGTAAATGCAACATCTGTATAAGAACAATTAATTGCATATAGCTTAGCATCTGGACTCTTAGCCTTAATTGCCGAGTTAAGGACAACTCCTATTGGAAGTGGGTTAGATGCAAGTGTTTGAATATAGCTTAATCCAATTACAGGAATATTTCCATCATATTTATAATTCATTGAAGCTGAGAATATAACAACACATTTATTAATTCTATAGTTAATGTAGAATTCTTTAGTTCCTTCACCAAATGAATAATTATTTTCAGCACTTGATGCTCCGCTTCCTTTTAGTTTAATAACTAAACGGTAATCGCCAACATTTTTAGTCTTAGATGATAGCGGACTTACCAAATCATTTTGGCTATAATAGAATATTTCATAATTATTAGAATTAAAACTATTATTGCCAGTCTTCGTAAGAATTGTAAAGTTAGGAGCTTGTTCTTCTGCATTATAAGTCAAATCAGTATCATATCCTGAAACAACAAGTTCACGAGGTGTAATTGTAAATTGCTTTTCCTCTTGAATACCCATAAAGTTAGCTGTATCACCATATTTAATAGTTACCCAATATGTACCAGCATTTGTAGGCGTAGGTCCTAAGATTTCTCCACCTCTAACACCATTATTATTCTCGTAATATTTAACCTCAACATCTTTTCCAGCACTTAGAGCCGCTGAAACAGTACCGTTAAAATCATATGTATGGAATACTGGATTTACAGGATTTCCATCATATTCCTTATCAAGCGAATCAATGCTTAAGCTATTTCTAACCTTCTTAATTTCAAATGTATATACCTGATCAAGAAGATCATTAAAGTTAGCTACCTTAGTCGCTCTTACCTTATACTGATAAGTGCCTGCTTCAGTCTTAAGATTAGTTGATGTTGTCCAAGAACCATATGTTCCTGTTGCAAAATCATATTCAGCATATTCAATATTAGAGCCCTTAGAATATCCAGTAGGTGTTACAATCCAGGCTTCAAATCTAACACCACTATTTTCATCATAGTTAAATATTCCATCACTAGGAATATTTGTTCCTAATGTAATTGTACCTCTTGTGATTTCAAGCTCGAAGTCAAAAATGAAATCATAATTATTTGTTACATCAACATTATTTGCATCACGTATCACATGGAATTCTGGACGAATATTAATAATACCCTTATCAGTTCCGGCTTGAGTATAGATACCAACAATTGAATTATTACTTATCAGCAATGCAGTAATTAGCTTATGATTATAAATACCATCAAGCAATCCTTCATCACCATTTCCCGTTTGTCTTTGAACTGAGAAATCAGATGAGCCATCATTTAAAGCACTTACAAGATCATAATTCCAGTATACACCAGAATACATAACCTGATATGGTGAGCCATTATTAGAGCTTATATGATACTTTCTTCTATCAATCTTAAAGTGGTTTTCAATAACCGTTTCTGCATAATTTCCTTGTGCAGGAATCTTTAAACGATAGATATAATCACCGGCATTTGTCACACTAGAAAGCTCTTTACCAGAAATCTTCCAATCTCCGCTTCCTTGTATTTGTTCTTGGGCAACGAAATAAGAAATTGACCATTGATTTGGAAGAGTTTCTCCAAATTGAACACCATTATTATTCTTTATTGAATTCCAAGTGTTTTCATCATATGCTATTCCATCATATATCTTATTGAGAAGATTTGAAGAAACAGTTAAGCCATCATCAACACGAGATTTAGGATTAATTGTAAATTTAGCACTTCCATAATAATTTTCAAAATGAACTAAATTACCTGAGGAATCTTGAGCATTATCGGCATATATCATAAAGTAAACCGTATATACACCAGGAGCTGTTTGCTCATAATCATCTAATGTATAATCTAAATTACTAGTTGAATTCTTCTTACCATAGTGAATTACACAATATTGTGAGGAAGGATCATCTACATAATTAATAACGTTCGTACTATATTGCTTATTGAATGACGTTGCAAAACTAATTGGACTACCAGTATAATCAACCATAACATCTGGAATCTCTCTTACTGTCATCTCAGGATAATGAGCATGAAGCTTAAATTGAAGAATAATACGATAATTATATGAATTATCACTTGTTCCATTTGTTGTTTTCCATTCCATTCCAAACAAATCATTATTATAGAATAGCCATGAATTATCCACTCCATTACCTGTAGCTACAGCATTTGAGTAAAGATAAGTCATACGTGATAATTTTTGTCCTGAAGCACTATAAATATGATATTCGAACCTATCAGCGCCTAAAAGGCCTGATAATTGAATTGTATTATTTACAGTATTATTTCCGATTAAGAAATTTTGATTAAACTGAGCAGTTGTTTCAATACTTCTAAAATCAGAGGAACCCGGATTACTATCATATGTAATATTTGTTTCATCCTTTACCTTTAAATCAACATTATAATCAAGTCTTAAAACGGCTGGAGTAATTTCAAATTCAAACATATTTTGAATCGAATCTAATGTTGTATAGTTTTGTAAATAATTAGGATTATTATCTGAATCTGATGTAATCTTTATAACATACCTACCAGCATTGATTGGTAATGTTTCAGAAAAATCAGAATCCGGAGCACCTGAAGTCTTAAAGTAAAACCTTAATAGCTTATATCTATTACCAGATGTTTCAATTCCGCTTGAATTGAAATCACCATTAAAGCCTCCACTAATACCAATCGTGGAAGTATCAAATGTCGTTCCTGTATATGTTCTATTTAAATTAGATACTGTCAAATATGCATCTGCTTGTCTAATTCTAATTATTACATGACCGACCTCTAAGCTTTCGTTACCATCTTCTCCAGCAATAGAAACCTGATATCCAACATAATATGTACCAACAACGATAAATTGTGGCTTTATAGCTGACCAAGCAGTATTCTCATATCCAACAGGGTCAACTAATGAATCGGTTGCATCATCATAATATCCCCACTTGTATTGAATATCATAGCCAGATGCATGGCTTATAACATCAACCTTTGGTGAATGATATTGATTATCAAACTTTGTATCCTCATCTGCAGCAGATACCTTAAGATCCTTGCTAATTAATGTAACTTCAACATCTCCATCACCAATTGTAAATTCAAAGTTATCAGCTACATAATATGTTTGACCATCAAATATATTTATTCCACTATCATATTTGAAATTTCCTGAAGGATCTGTAACCTTAGCATTAATATCAAATGATGTCGCTTCTCTATAGGTTCCATCCTTTGCAGCTTTAGTTTTTAAAGTTAATTCCAAATTATACCCAGGGAATGAATCCTTAAATCCAATAATATTTTCAGTATCATTTTCTGTAAATGTTTTAGACCAATTTGTTTTTAACCAAGTTTCATTAGTTATATATTTAATATTAATAATACGCTTAGTAACGTTAAATTGGATTGAATCATAATTAAGAATATAATTATTAGCATTTACTGTACTTGTTGGTAAAGCACTAACAAAGTATCTGCCAGCATTAAGCATTGGAATATTATAGCCAACACTAATACGCTTTGAATCAAATAATTCATATTGGAAATCAATTCGATTACCAAACACATCTGTAATATATGGTTTAGCATAAATATCCTTACCAGTATAAACCACTGAGGTTTCTTCCCATTGAACATTTACATTCTTAGGTATACAATGAACCTTTGCAATCTTATACCACTTGCCATTTATATAAATATCACGATCAGTTGTAGGATCACTTCCAGCCCATGCTCGATAATTTTTACCTTGTGCAATATGAATATAAACACGATAATAACCAACATCAGTTTGATCAGTTAGGATTGAACCATCAATTTCATTATAATCAGAATCAGTCTTAATATATAAGGTCTCAACCTGACCATCAGATTTTGTTGTATATTTTGGTAATATGTTATGACCATTATATTCAACTTCACTATCTTGAACATAGAAATCCTTTAATTCCGCACGTTTAATTGTAATTTGTATAGGGTAGCTTCCATCATCAAGTTCTGTAAATGCAGGACGATAATTTTCAACAACTGAGTTATTATTAGCATTTATTTCAAAGAATACAAACTCAAAGTCTCCTTCCATCTCATATGGATCACCATTATTTTCACCATCAAAATCACCCTTAGCATCAGCTGATGATGTAGTAAATGTATAATTTGCCAAGCTAATATCCTTGATAACATGCCCTGGAATTAATCCAGCATTAGCTAAATTATTCTTAGAATTAGCACTTTCATCATATGTTGAGCTAAATACATTATTAACAAACCAAACACCATTTGGCATTTCAAATTTACTTTCATCATAAACCTTAAATCTCTTCCAAGGATCTGTAAGCGTTGTTTTGAAATATAAGGTTCTTTGTTCAAGTCTTATTTCCTTGATTTGAAGCACCTTACCAATGTTTGAATCAATTCTTGATGGATTATACAATACAGCATAGTAATCGCCAGCATCAATCATATAGTCTCCATTTGAATCTGGATTCTTTCTCTTTGAGTCATATAATGCAAACAAAGCATTATTTTCTGGTGTATCACTATCAAAGAAATCGTATAAATCATTTAAGCTCATGCCCAATACATTATTTAATATAGATTTCTTAAAGTAATAAAGCTTTGGCTTTTCACTATCAGTCAAATAAAGTGGTGACGTATGAATCGTATATGTTGTTCTATGCTTTTCTGCATCATATATACCACTGAAAGAATCAATATCAGTAGAAATACTAGCTTGATCAATGATGACTCTAACTTTACCACGTTTTTCTTTATAATTACTTGCTGAAATAACATAATTTAATGTATATGTTCCTACATTACGGAAGTTAATGTTAGTTGAAGAAATATCTGTTGCTTCTTCCTCAGTAACATCTCCTGTCCAGAATTTCCAAGTAATAATTCCTGGGTAGCTACTTGTTATTGCAACCTTAGCATTTTTATTAAATCCATCGAAAACAAATTTTTGCTCTTCAGGAGCATCAACATCAAGCTCTGGATAGCTTATTACAAGCTTTACATCAAATACAACATCATAATATAATTCTGGAGCATTTGTATTTGTATCAAATAATTCGAGATTTTCTAATGTGAAAGCTTCTAGCTTTGGCGTATAGCTTGGATGTAATTCCCATTGACCACTTGCTGCATTATATACGTATGTAATACGGTAAGTATATGTTCCTACTGATGAATAACGCGTTTTTATTTTAGCTTTCAATGTGTCGTTTGATAAAAGAGCTGTTACACTGAATCCTGAATCAGAATTAGTATTAGCATTACTGCTTGTATAATCAACATTAAGTTCAAATACATCAGCCTTATAATCTCTTTCTGCATCAAATGAAATTAAAACCTTACGATTAATAATCCGATATTCAATTAAACCTCTATCTGATGCTGATAAAACATAATTAGGGTTATTATAATCATCATTAAGCTTGAAATAATATGTACCTGGAATTATATGCCATGTATCAGCATTACCAGCACCATCAAAGGATGCAATACTATATGTAACAACATCAGTTGTTCCAGTCGTTACAGTATATTGAGGTACAATTGTTTCGCTCGTATATTCGTATTCTTCTGTATATTCTACAGTTAGAACACGAGGAACAATATGAAAATAAAATTCAATTGAAGTGCCTTCACAATTTGAAGTATCTGCATAGTCGATTTCAACATAGTACCAACCTAAATCTTGAGGAGCTGTCCTATAATTACCTGGTGATTTAGTACCATCACCTGCAATTATAACATCACGATATTTAATTGTCTTTTGACCATCATGGAATGTTGTTACACCTAAATCATTATATGTGACAGGGCGAGCTAAATATTCAATTTCAATTTCATCCGTATAATTAGGCTGAATATTTGTAGCTTTTTCAATAAGAATTGTTCCACTAAAGATTTTCTCTTCAAAATTATCTCCAGAAACTCTTATATAAAGTGGAATAGGAGCTCCAGTAACATTCTTATATCTTGCAATAACTGGAGAATAAACAATCTGATTTCCTTGAACAGTACCATACTCAACCTTTAATGGAATCATTTTTTCAATACCATTAACAACTTGAGCATATTGATATGATAAATCATTTGTCTCAAGAGAGCCTGTCATAACTAAGCGATCGGCTGATGAGCTAGATAAAATACCTGAATGATATTCACCATCATATTGGCCTTGATAGAAATCACAATTCAAATCTAGGGATAGAGGATTAATATTTACTGTTATATTTTCCTTAATTGGACGATATCCATGCTTTAGTATTTCAACATAAATATCATATGTACCAGCTTTTGTAAATAAATCCACTTGATAATTGGCACTACCTACAACAATCTCAGATAGGTTGTATGTTAACCAATTCTTGTTACCATCATCCATAGCAACTCTGATAGTCAGATCTTGAATATTAATTCCTGAACCTAAATTAGAAATCTTAAATCCGTGCATTTGACGATCATATGTTACATTATCAGGTGTGATTGTCATTGTCATTTGAGAGCCTAAATTACTATCAATAACCATAGGAAGATATTTATAACTTGTATTATAATTTAAAGCACTTGCCTTAACGATTATATGATAAATTCCAGCATCAATTCCAACAGGAGGAACAGTTGTCCAATTTGTTATAGAATCAAAATCAATATTACTAATATTCTTTGGTGCATCAGCTAATAGACTATAATATACATCCGCATAATATGGGTTCGTAGTGACATTAATTGAATGCTCAAATCCATCATATGCAAATGTCCTATCTGCTGTATCACATATAATTTCGACATCCTTACCATTAATTTTAATTACAACGCTGTCATACTTAGTTTCATAATTATCTGCTACAAGCTTAATATATGTAGTATAGTACTCAGTACCTGAATTTGGTTGTGAATAGAAGAATGGTTGAGTTGACCAATCAACCTCTACTGCTCCATTTTCAGGATTTTGTTCACTATAATAAATATGATAATTTGATGTAGGATCTGAAACTGTAATTGTTGCATAGTGGTATGCTTGATCATATGTAAATACATATGTTCCTGATGCATCTTGATTATTGTCAGACCAGTCAACATTTAATTTATATTTAAATTGCTTAGGTAAAATTTCAAATTCACCCTTAAATACAACAACATAATTACCTGTTTGGTCACCTAAAGCATCATTGGAAACTCGCCACAATCCATCAACATAGAAATCGCCTGTAGTTGATGCTTTGTATAACTTAACAGCACTTGAAATTGACTTAAATGAACCAAATAATGAATCTCCACTTAACAAATTCAAGCTAGGTCTTGTAGAACTTGTATCTCCCGTTCCGTTTGCACCAGACACATAAGACCAAGGCTGACCATCATACTCTTTAGAAGAAATCGGATCATCAACTTGAATAATTAAGCTACGAGGAGTGATATTAAAATCAATTCTTTCATCAAAATCCTCAAAATATTGACTACCAGTCATTTTAACTTTGACATAATAGCTTCCAATTGCACTTGGGGCTGATGCTAATTCTTGATTATGATCCTTATCATAGAATTTAAATTCCTTAACAACATTTGAATCCAAATCAGAAGGTCTTCTTAAAAGAGCATTCAATACATTTACTGGCTCTCTATCATATTCCTTATCAAGTGATTTAAATTTAAATAAACCTTTTGTTAAAACAAGTTTAATATTCTTAGTTACAGTTTCATAATTTGTTTTTTCAATTTTTAATGTTAAATCTATTTCTCCAGTACCTGGAATTTCTTTAAATATATATGTTGAGCCACTAGTATGACTACTATTTTCAGTAATTGTTACAGTTGGATTATTTGTAAACTTATTATAGAATATAGCACCTAAATTGTGCTCGTATCCATCAATTCCATACTTAATATATAATGGATCAATTGCACCTATATCATCATGAGAGAAATTCTTTTCAAATACCTGTAATGAATCATCAATTGAAATTATTTCTTGATTGTATGATACAGTACCATTAGGATTGTCAGTAGGTAAATATTCATTGATAGATAGATTATAATCAATTGTAGCATACTTAATTTCACAAGTAGCATTCAATGTAACGTTATATTTTTGAGTTTCATCCATAAAACCTAAAGATGGATCAGCATCGTTAGTTAATCGATGTGAAGACTCAATATAATATCCTGTTGAATAAATATTTGTATCCCAATTAAAATCACCTTTACGACTTAAATTATTAGAATCAGAAGAATATGTACCCTTTTCTAGATTAGTACTAGTACTTGTAGTAATGAGTTCACCATTTAAAACTGAATTAGGCCCTAGACCATTAATTTCCATTGTAAAGGTTGGTGGTGTATCTATCCATGAGCTAAAGCCACCATTATATCGATAATAATTATGGTCCTCATCCAATGTATATTGAGAAGATATTGTAATTGTTACTTCTCCTTTTACAATCTCGAAATTTGCTGTAAATGTAGTTCCAGCTTGACCATTATATGCAAAGTTTTTACTGTAGCTTACAATTGTCATTGTACCAATTGTACCTGGATCAATCGCAACCGTATTATTTGTAGGAGTAACCTCTACAATAAATTCAGCATCCATTTTACCATATGCTTCATCGTAAATATAAGGCTTTGGGGTTAGCTCTAATCCGTTATATTTATATTCATAACGAGATGTTGCAGCATTCCATTCACCATCCCATACAATATCTGAATCAATGAAATCATATGGAGTAATTTCTACAAACAATGTAATTACTGGTACAAAGTTATTAGTAACCTCTTGGCCCTTAGTATTATAGACATGGTATCCGCCTTCCCAAACAAAGCCTAAGCCTGAAAATCCACCATTTCCATTTTTTTTATCAGACCAATATTGTCCAACATCATTACTTTCAGTTTTCAATTTTCCTTTTAATACATAGCCAGTAGGAAGATTAGGAGCTTGTCCTGAAACTGTCCATTGATCATTTGACCATCCTAAGCCATTGTATTTTACCTTCAAAATAGCATCCTTATAATCAGATATACCTTCTAAATTATAATAATAATCCAAAAATACATCTGAATATGCGCGATATCCATACCCAAATTCATTTTCAATATTATCAGATTCATTTGCTTCATGGAAAAGCATTAATTCATAATGCGTAATAGTAAATGTTTTAACTGCTGATCCATATAAAAATCCAGTATTAGATGTAAAGGTAATTGAAGCGGTACCAACATTAACATTATTACTATATCTAACAATTACATTATCAAAGCTAGGAATCCTACTATATTGATGAGTAGATGAATCATAATTATAGAAACGATCATAAATAATATCCTTTTGATTTTCTCTAACCATTGTTGGATCTACATATTTAATGCAATTTTCATTTGAACCAATTTCTATAATCACTGGCTCAATTGCATCACCCATATTATAAGTATATGAATCATCTTCTAGTTTAAAATCAAGGGCAGACATAAGGATAGTTGGTGTTGTACCAACAAATCGCCAAGCTTCCTTATAGAAAACAATACCATTTGTTATATATACATCTTCTTTACCATATGATGTTCCATAATAGTTTGTAATTGCATTAGCATTAGCTTGAGCACCCAACGTTTCAGGTACAAAATTACCTGAAGCCGTTGCTGCAGTTGCATATTTAGTAGCTTGTGCAACAGTCATTTGGGAATAAATATAAACTGTATGTGAAGCTTCAAAGGTTAAAACTCCTGCACCCATTTCAACATAGTTTTCACCTAGGACAAATGAATTAACCTTTTCAAAGTAATTGTCTCCATATCCATCAAAGGCACCACTAATAATACCTCTAACAGGAAGACCATTATATGTTGAGGGGAAAATAACAATATCACTTAACAAATATTGCTTCAATCCTGATGACAATGTTGTAACAAACACATAATCTTCAGTATTAAATCCTACAATTACATATCCCTTTAAGTCCTCATCATAAGAGTACTTAAACATATCATCTGTATTTTGACCAATAACCATTACTGGGAAGTAACAGTTCCAATTATAGCCCCAATTAGTTGGCCATTGACTTTCTTGATAATAAACTTCTAAGTAGAAATCCTTATTGCATCCATAGAAAATTCCGTTTTTTAAATCGTCTACATTAGTCTTTTTATTAGTACCAGCAATCATTGAGACACAATTTCGATTAATTCTTAATTTTTCTAGATGTGTACAATCCTGGAATGCTCCATTACCAATTTGAATAATGCTTTCTGGTAACGTAAACGTAGTAAGTGATGAACATCCCTTAAATGCATAAGCACCAATAGTATCAATTGTAGATGAAGAATTATCAAATTCTAGACCACCAGCAACACCATTACTTAATAAATTATAGCAACCATAGAATAATCCTTCAGGAATTTGCTTTTTTGATGTTGGTAAAGTATAGTATTCATTTAAGTTTACACCTCTAAGTGAAATACAATCCTTAAACATGTAATTAGTTAAAAATTTAATATTTTTAACACTGACTAATCTTCCACAGTCTTCAAACAAATAATTTCCAACACTTGAAAGTGCAGTATACTTTGAAAAATCAAATTCAGTTATTTGGTAACAACTCTTAAATGCTCCATTCCCAATGGATGTAATTTTAGCATTTAGCACCGTACTAATTCCCGTTATGGATGTACCCATAAATGAATAATTTCCAATTGTTGATACAGTTGCTGGTATAAAATTATCCATCTCTCCTAATGATGAGCAATTTGCAAAAGCATAATTAGCTACATTATTAAATTGAGCCTTTGGCCAATTAATCGTTGTAAGATTATTATCACAATAGAAAGAATAATCTCCAATTGTTGTAATTGTAGCATTTGGAATTGCAACTGATGACAAAGATGTCATATTGGCAAAAGCATATGCAGGAACTGAAGAGATTAAGCCCGTTATATTAATTCTTGTTAAAGATTTAGGAATATAATATACATATCCTGATTGACTAGCAACATAAGAATTACTATATGCAGTAGTTCCAAAATACCAGCCAATTGTATGTGTGTAATTATTTTGACTGTTATTATTATAATCAGCGCCAATAAATGGAACAACTAATGTATTTAAACTACTGCAGCCTGTCATACATCCACCATCTATTAAAACTAATCCTTTATTGTCAGAAACAATAGTATCTTGAATTTCAATTGTGTTAAGCTTTGTAAAAGCTCTAAATGCATAACTAGGAATAGCTGAGTCATTCGTTATTGTAATTGTACTTAATGAATTTGGTATAGATGCTGAATATGATGAATATCTCCATGACCCTGAAATATAGCAATGTTCATAGTAACCATCGACCTCCTGGCCATATGAGCCCATTGGCGCAAATAACCATACCATTGAGTTTCTTACTGCAAGATCCTCCCACCAATAATCATTACCATCGGAATAATATCCATAGTTATTTTTATTACTATTAGAAGAACCTACATCGATTCCTCTTTGTTTTCCAACAAAGGGAATTTCTAAGGTTGTTAAATTCTTGCAGCCATAAAAAACATTTCTTTGAGCTTCTTGCGTCGCTTTAGAAATAATTACATTTTCTACCATAAAGGTATTATAGAATGAGTATGTTGTTAATACAGTTTGGTGATTTAAAGTAACTGTTTTTAAGCCACTAGGAATATACCAATATTTGTTTGGTTCATTTATAATCTTAACTTGTTCTGTATTTGAAAATAAATTTTTACCAAAAATATATCCTAATTGTCCATTAGAAACGGAATCACTAGCACCAACGAATGGCAAAGACACTTCTTTCAAGCTAGAACATCCATACATAGCACCTTCTGCTATAGTTGTAACAGTATCCTTTGTACCGGCTGCTTGTGATGACATTATTCTAATGTTTTGAATCTTTGAACAGTTCATAAACGCACCAGGCGCTACAACTGTTTCGTTTAAAATTGTTACATTAATTAAAGTTTCTGGTATAAAGAACGAATGTTTCTTTGTTGTATCAGACTCATTAGGATTTCCAGTTTCATTTTGAACAACCTGATATGCCGAGCTTAATGCTCCATCGTTTGTGCCATCAGCTAGCTCTGAATATTCACCAAAAATGTAACCGAATAATGCTTCCTTTGAGTTAGAATTACCGGCTTTACTACCAATAAATGGTAAAGTAATACTTGCTAATTTCGAGCATCCGTTAAAGGCCATACTTCCAATTGATGTAACATTAACAGGGACAGAAAAGTTTGTGAATGCCTTACAATTTCTAAAAGCTTGAGTTCCAATGCTCGTTACTGTTTGAGGCAATGTAATTACTCCAGGATTATTACTAGCATCCACAGAAGAGCTTTTAATAACACTTAAATTAATACAATCTAAGAAAGCTTTTGAACGAATTGCAGTAATGCCCTTTGGTAATGTAACCTCACTAAGGCTAGCACAATTTGCAAACAAGCTTTCAGGAATCTCCTTCAATCCTTCTGGCAAAATTAATTTTCCTTTAATTTGATTACCGTTTGAGTCGTTTATAGGATTCCCATTAAGTTCAACTGCAGCTCCACCCAATCTAGTACAATTTGCAAAGCATCCTGTTCCAATCGTACCACAATTTGATGGTAATATAGCTGTGTGCAAATTATAGCACTGATAAAATACATATTCTCCCATTGTTAACGCATCAGTAAACTTATTAGTAAAATTAGGATCATTATTATAACTAATTGTTACATCCTTAAGTACTGTCATATTATAAAATGCACGTGGAGCCACATATACCTCATCAGTTATTTCAACTGAGCTTAGATAATATGGCATATATAAATATGTAGCATCACTAGATGTGCTATTATCTGTTACCCAAAGGGTTGTACCTGCGCCATCAAAACCATTTGTATTGCCTTGATAACCCAATGTTATAGTAGGAGATTGAATAACAGTATTTCCTTGAGTTTGATCAATATACGTTGTTTTATAATCAAAGCTATAAAATCCCAAAGTATTTAAGGAAGAAACCTCTCTTCCCATCAATACTGAGCCATATCCAAAGATTGATAAAAATGCAGACTTATAGCCATCTGCTCCTAAATTTCCATCAAAATTATGATTTCCACGCTTTGTACCAACAAATGGAAGTTTCATCTCTTCAACATATCCAAGACCATTGAAGGAACCAACCTCAATATATTCTACTCGGTTAGGAACCTCAATCCTTTTTATATTTTTTACAAAGCTTGCACCTGCAGTATCTAATGCGGCATTATAGCTAAAGCTACTAAAATAGGAATGACTATCCGTAATTTTTGCTCCATTAGAATCAACCGTACAGTTAATTTGCTTAACTTGATAATCAATACCATTATCCCTAATGCTTTCAGGAAATTTAATGTTATAGCCATCTGCTCCCGCTGGAGTTTGCGTACTAACACTAATAATTTGGGCATATTTAGTACTACTAAAGCCATTAGCACTCAAATCATATGTACCATTATTGTCAATTAATCGATAGTTAAATGTCGCAGAATTAGAGTCAAGAATTGTATAATTCTTTCCCTTGACAACACCAGGGCTTGATTTATTCGTTCTAAAATTAAAAATAAACACTAAACCTATAGTAACAATAACTAAGCTTAAAAGACCAAAGATAGCAATCTTGCCCTTTGTAAACCTTGATTTCTTCTTATTTTTCTCTATATAGTTTGTTTGTTTCATATACAACCAACTCCTATTTTTATCTTTTTTCGACACTTCTCTACATTAATTTTAACTCCAAATACTCTTAATTACAACCAATAACCCCTCTATTTATAGTTTTTCGAAACATTTTTATAAAATTTTTGGCTAATATACTTATTATTTGGCATGAGTCTTTTAAGACTCACGCCGCAAATAAGTATATCAACCTATAAATATTGCTTGGTGAAGATATCATAAGTTCCTTTGATATGCATGCTAATTAAACGTGAATCAGCAGAAGTTACTTCACCATCACCATTTACATCTGCTGCAAAATAGAATTCATTCTTTAATTTGTTATTTCTTAATGCTTTATTAATCATAACAACATCTGCAGCTTCAATAATTCCATTTCCGTCAATATCACCTAATACTGAAACATAGACTGTATCAAGTAATGTACCAACTGAATTTCTCAATTCAATTCGAGCACCTGTACCGATAAAATCTGTAGAATCATGCTTAATTAGATTATTATTGCAGTCATAGATTCTAATATTATCTCTTTGACTAGCATCAAAGTTAGCCAAGAAATCGGCTATAGACGTACGAACTGATACATTTGCAAGAATTGCTCTTGTCTTTGACTTTTGCGCATGCTCACTCTTAATAAATGTTTTACCATCTGACGTCTCGTACCATTCATAAGTTGAATCTCCATTTAATGATAATGAATTACTTACAATTCTGAAGGTAGTTTCAATCTTTCCTTCAAAATTGCCAATACCTGTAATTGTTACCATAGCTGTTGACGTAATTCCCTTATTATTAGAATAAGCAACCTCGTAATCTACTCCTTCAATTAATAATGTGAAGTTTTGACGTACATTTACTGAAGGTGTAATGTCTTTACCAGTATATAGATAATCTTTAATCTTATCTACTAAAACATTAGCATTTGTGTCACTAATATTAGCTTTGTTAACAATTAGCCTAAATGGTCTTAATTGACCTACATAGTCATCTTGCCAACTATAGTTGTTGCTAATTAATTTAGCAAATAACTCATATTCACCAGCTTCATTAAAGACACCAACATTATTACCATCAGAATCAACATATAGAATACCTTCCTTAGCATTCTTATTCAAATCATATCCACCCTTAACATATGTTGTTTCTAATTCATCAACATATGCAATATTGGCTTTTAAGATTTGATATTCAAATACCTCGGTTGATTCATCTAAGATAAAGTTATCATTATGAATATTAACTTTAATTTGATGAGCTCCAACATTTACACCATCACCATCAATAATTAACCATTCTGCATTCAATTCTTCTGTAGTAGGGTTAGAAATATTAAATTGTGGAATAATTGATGATCCAGTATATGTAAACTCAGTAGTTGAACCCCAGTTTACAGTTAAAACTCGTTTTGTAATTTCATAGCTAAACACAAATGCTTTAGCCTTATAATTTGTGCCTTCAGATACACTAACTTTAATTGTATATGCTCCGATTGCTTGTGGATTTAAAGGTAAAGCTTTACCGTTTTCATCCATAAATACAGCACTAATTTGTCCATCAGATACTGTAGTAAATTGAGGCATTTCAATTGAACGACCAGTATATTGAATAGAACTATTTGCCATAGTTAAATCAAAATCACTTGTCTTTTCAATATTGATATTACCTTGTCCTGTAATAGTCTTATAGTTGTCAAATACTATCTTGTAATATACAACATATGAACCTGCATTAACAAACTTCAATTCTGAAGTAAAGCTATGCTCTAATTCTTCACCTTCTGGGTTTGTCATTGAATATGTAATAACATAATTTCCTACAATTTCATTGTTGAAAATAACATCTAAGCCATGTGCTTCACCATCATATGTAACATTTACATCATTAACAGTAATATCCGCATCAGCCTTACCAATTTCAATTGAAACTTCAATCTTGATTTCATAATTATCAAGAACTGATATATTAATGCCATTAACTGTTTTAAACATTTCAAGATTTGAAATATCATCAACTGTAATAAACTTATATAATCCTTCAATTGAATCAGATGTAATTAATGCTCCATTCAATGTAAATGTTTCACCATTAACTATATTATTTCCAGTCTGAACATCAAAGATTTCAAAATTATTTAAATCATTTAGATTAATATTAACAATATTATTATCAAAGATATGATAATAGTCTCCACGAATAATAATTTGCTTCTTCACAATTTCAAAACTAATTGACGTTCTAAATGCATTGTAATTAGCAGTTTCATCAGTTGAAATCACAGCTACGTACCTACCTGCATTCACTGGCTTAGTTGGATAAATTGCTGTCATATCCTCACTATAATATTTAACATTAATACGACTTGTTGTATTGATCATTATTTCTAATGAATTAGTACCATATTCAGAGTAACCCTGATTCAAGCCATAAATGTGTTGATATCCACTTTCATCAATAATTATATTCGGATCAGCCTTTGTAATCTCAAATTCACATGAAGCTGAGGTTGAAAGATAATTATCAGATTCAAGAGTAACAATCATAGCTGTATATGTACCAACATTGACTGGTGCAGCATCTAATTCAAATCCTAAAGAATTATAATACTTAATAATATAATTAATATCTTTATCTAATGCTTCAATATTTAACTCAACATTTGCAGATGTTGCATCAACAGTTGAGTAAATTTCGTTACATGTTACTGAACCATTTGATTCAATATACCGGAAATTATTAATTCCATCATATACTTTATCTTCGACGTTAATTGATACAATTGAATTAATCTTATTTATTACAAAATCAAATTCAACAGTGCAAGATTCATAATCTTCTTTTGATAGATTGATTACAATATGATAGCTTCCAGCATTAATAAATTTAGGCATTTCATTATAATCTGTTCCTTCGTATGTGTAAACAACTGTTACATCATCTGTTAAAACAGTAAAGTTAGCAGAAAGCTCATCACCTGTGAAATCAACATCGGTATCAGCTAATTCATACGCGATAGGTTTATTTCTTACATAAATATTTAATAAATATCGAATATCATAATTGTCAATTACATTCTCATTTAATGAATTTACAATTGTAAGTTCTTCTACCCAAGCAAAATCATCAATACTTGTAAATCTACCTAAACCATTTCTAATTAATGAAAGCTTACCAGAAATCCTATCTGTACTAGCAAGAGAAACATTCTTATTAGTAAATACTTTTGACCAATTTTCATTTCCATCTTGTACAAAATTTTCATCTTCAGCTTCAATAATTAATAAACGCTTAGTAATATTATACATAATAGTATTGTTTATTAATTCATAGTTCTTATTATCTGTTGTTACAGTTAATTCATAAGAACCTGCATTAATTGAACCTTGACTACTATAAATAATATTCAATTCTTGTCCTAACAAATCAATTGCTTTAGCTGTAGGCTTTTGTATTAATCCATTGTAAATTAATTCAGTTGAATCAAACATTGCTGAAACCTTAGCAGGTAGAATGTTAAATTCAAGTTGAGCTGTGTCAGCCGCATATAAATCGGTACCAACAAGTGTTACTACAACCTTATATGTACCAACATCAACTGGATTTGAATCAAGTAAAATCCAATTATCAGAAACTAATTGATAATAAGCGAATGTGTATTCACCATTTTCAACATAAGAGCTTACAGAAGGATTTTCAACTGCCTTAGTATTATAAGTATGTTCCTTATATAAAGCATCAATGATTAAGTTAGAATTACCCTTCGTAATTTCAAAATCAAATCTCTTACTGAAACCATAATAATTGTCAGTATCTTCTACTGTTACTACTACAAAATACTTACCAATTGATGAAGGAGCAAGTAATGCAACCTCATTCGTTTCATCTTGATAACGCCACATAAATGTTGGTGTTATTTCATATGAAAGATCAGGTGAAATACGGTATGATGGACTAACAGGATAACGATCATATGACTTTGTTAGGTCTTCCATTTCAAGACTTAATTGAATCTTTTCAACAGTTAAGCTTAAAGTTCCATAATAAGTTTCGAATAATTCCTTCATTGCAACAAAGTCAATTGTATATCTACCAACATTATTAACCTTCATTTCAGATAAAGTGTAATCAGCATTATATTTGAAGAAGTATGCTATATCAGTATTATTAGCTACAACAGTAACATCGTAATATGAGCCAATATATGGAACAGTTAATGAATAATTATTATCGCTATCTTTTGTGGCTTCTACTCCATTAACTAAAACCTTAATATCAAGAAGCTCATATCTAATTGCAACATTAACATCATAAGTAATGTTATAATTTTCAATTACAGAAATTCCATTTCTTAAAACATCATAAGTAATATTTACGTTACTATTGTTATAGTTTCCAACAGCACCTGACTTAGTTGTAATAGTTCCAGCTGCAGTATCAGCAGTTGGCATATTTTCAATTAAATCATTTGTAATTGCTACTGTAAATAAGTCGTTTGACTCATATGTAAGAGTCTTAGTTGTTAATGAATAATTATTAGAATATTCATTCAATCTAATATCTAATGTATATGTACCAATATTAATTGGATCAGCATTACCTCTTACTGTAATAACAGGCTCAAAATCAACATTACTAAAGTAAATTCTTGGGATTTGAATTGTACCATCATAAATTGTAGTTTCATACTCCTGTAATGGTATCAATTCACATTGCTTAACAGTTACATCAAAACTAAATGTACCACCAAATGTATTATCTGAATCAGCAATTTCAACGATCATTTCATAAATACCAGCATTAATTGGAAGCTTACCATCATCAAAGCCTGTAAATGAATATGACTTTACTGTACCAGTCGATGAAATCGTTGGAACTATAATTTCTTTTCCAGTATACACTTGAACATTATTAGAAATATTTACATTTGCATAATTCTTACAAATTTCAATTGTAATATTTTCTATATTGATTATGTAGTTTTGACTTACATCCTCATCATTTGATATTCCTTCTAAGTACATTCTTGTATTTATTGTTAATAAACTATTGGAATATACTCCCACCGTGTAGCCCTTAGTTTCAATAGAAAGTGCTAAATGTGTATTAGCTAACATGTTATGAATACTAGTTAAAGTAAATACTTCATTATAAGCCTTACCATCGAATAACTTAGACTCACTTAATTCTACATTAATCTCACGCTTTTCAATTTCAAAATTATACTTATATTCAACAGATGTGTAATTACCATACTTATCTGTAGGAATTGTAAATACAGCAGTCCATGAACCAGCATTAATAGCTGATGAATAAGCTAATGTTGTATTTTGACCATAATAATATCTAATTGTAGGTATTAAAGAAGCATCTACAGTATAATTTAATTTAACTGGATTACCATCATAAATATGAGTTTCATCAACGACTTGAATCTTAGGTTCAAGTGGAGTAATTGTAAATGTTATACTTCCATAGGTTGTTTCTCTCATATCCGCTTCAATTCTAAAGTATATAGTATATGTTCCAGCTTTTGAATATACATAATTATCAGATGTATAGTTAGAACCATCAACACTATATTGAACACTATAATCACTACAATTCTTCGGAATAATTGTAAATGATTCTTTCATTCCTGGCTTATAATTTCCCTCATAATATTGAGCGTCGTATTCAATTTCTGGATATACAATTTCAAATGAACCTGCAATGCTAATATTATACAATTCAGATACATCCTTGCCTTCAGCATCAATAACCTTATAAGAAACATTATTAATATTATTAGCTGAAAGTGTTCCATGAACATTTGGCATAAAGCTTAAATATCCACTAACAGTATCACCATCAAGAAGGCCAGAAACCTCAAGATCATTAAGATTATATCTTATCTCATTAGTTCCATAAGCAACCTTAGTTCCTGTAGGAATATTAACAACAAGATCAGCCTTTTCAACAGATGCATCTAGTGTAATAATTTCTTCTCGATAATAAATATCACGATAATCATCCCACATATATGCCTGAGGATATCTTAAAATTGCATAAATCTTAAATGAGCCAATATCCTTTACCTTAAATGAATGGTAACAAGTATCTGCCGTTGGATCTAATTCACCATTTTCATTTCTTACCTCATCTCGATAATACTTAGTTGGATCATCAAGCTTATAGAAGTAATAACGGCCTGTGTCTTCTTCCTTGTAATAAAGGTTAAATAATTCATTATTACGAGAAATTGCAACCTCATGTTCCTCACCATCATATTTATAACGATATGAAACAATTGGAACAGGAACCTCAATTCTTGTAATTCGATAAGTAATACGTGAAGGAACTAATAAATAGTTTTTATAAACATTATTACGACTATCTGGAATTAATCTATCTACATCAATTTCTACTAAAGCTGTATGTGTACCAATATCTAGTGGCTTAGATGATGATAAATCATAACCCATAATAGTAACCTTTAATGGTACAAGACTTTCAGGTAGGTTAGTAACTGCAACTGGTTTATGAATATTTTCTCCCGTTGCACTATAATCATACTCATGAGTTGTCTCAGACCAATAAACAGCTAATGGCTGAGGAGTTATTTCAACTTTAACATTTAAAATAACATTATAATTTTCAGAAACATCAATTAAATTTCCTTCACTATCAGTCTTAATTACCTTCCAGTAATCATTAGAACTGCCAATGAAGTTAACACCAGGAATAATACTATCAAATGATTGATAATACCAACGAATTGTATCCAAGGAATTAGTGCTATTGTAAATACCTACATTTGCGCCATCATTACGATTAATTCTAACACCATCTATATTCTCAAAATCTTTATCATTTGAATTTGTTGTATATAAATTACCATATAATTGGTCAATTCCCGTTGTTTGATATCCATCTACCTCTGTTGTAAAGTTACCAAATTCCCAACGTTCTTCTTCTGCGAATACCTTAGATGTATTTATAGTAACAGTTAAATCAGCCGGAATAATTGTAAATGTAATTGTTTGAACACCAACAAATCCTGAATTATTTCCTTGAATTTCAACGGTTGCAATATAACCTTCCTTAGTAATACTTACATTATTAGAGTACTTAATATGATATTGATCATTTAGTGTATAAGTAACTGCCTTATGATTTACACGAATTGCTCGATCAGAAACATAGGCTTCTGGTGTTTGTTCAGAACCAATATAGTTTAGAGCAAGATCAGAATGATTCTCATATTCAGATGTGTCAGTTTCAGTTAATCTTAAAGTCAATCCTGAAGTTAAAATTTGATAAGGGAATTGGCTTGATCCCTTAGTCCAAGTATAATTTTCAGTATAATGAGGATCCTTTAAATTCAATGTATCCAAATCGGTAGATTTTGTATCTAAGAATCCATAATATACTAAAGCATTACCGCTTTGTGGATTAACAGTATCATTATAACCAATCCAATCACTTTCATGACCAGCATATAGCTTAGCGTCCTTATATGTCTTATTAACATACACGGTCATATCCATTCCACCAGGAAGGGCGTGATCACCAATTTTAACAATATTAGTTCCAATTTCAAATGTAGTTATATCAACATATAAATCAGTACTATCAGCATTAGCCGTATTATAATAATTTGCAATTGCACCATCAGTAATTTCAACTACTGGTCTTCCACCATATGCAGCAGGTACAACAATTGCACCACCCATAAATAGATTAGTATAACCAATAATCTTAAATGCACCTTCATACGAACCATTTGCAAGCTTCTTATACTTAGGCATATATTCGTAAATGAATATCTCCTTAGACTCAATATGAACAGAATACTTAGTATACCAACGTTCATAATGTCCAGTAGAAACCTGTTTTTCATGTTCTTCCTTAAGAAGATTTTGACCATTTTCGCCAAGATAAATGTCATTTTCATTTTCGTTCTTTGTAATAGCCCACTTAGATGGTCTTTCAGAATCTTTAATTACATTGTCATTCTTAGCTGGCATATCCTCTGGATCATAGAAAGCAATGATAAAGAAGTTAACATCAGTACCTGGCTTTTCAATATCAATAAAGGCTTGTGGTGAAATAACAGTTGTATAAATTGGTATTTCCACATATGTTAATGCATACATCTTATTAAATGCATAAGTTCCAATACTCTTCAAGCTCATTGGCAATTTAACATTTTCAATAGTAATTAATCCCTGGAATGCATAATCCGTAATTATAGAATTTCTATTAGAATTATATGACATATTAATTACCTTTAATGTTGAAGGAATTTGATAAGTATTTCCATTTTGAGTTGCTTCATATTCAAGACTTGATTTAGTCTTTGACATATATCCAAAGATAAATCCAAATGTAGAACCAGTATCATCACTATTAGTAGCATCTCCGCCACCAACATAAGCAATTGTAATTTCTGTTAACGAAATCATACCATTAAATGCACCATAACCAATAGAAGTTATTGTTGCTGGCAGAGTTAATGATGTAATTGCTGTGTTATCTGCAAATGCAAATTTACCAATGTTAGTTAAAGCGCTCTTGTAATTCCATGCCTTTTGATTATGTAAGCCATAATATGCATAGTCTTCAATTGTTGAAATATTATCAGGAATTTCTTCTACAACTAATGTAGTACAGTTCATAAATGTACCAGTAGAAATAGTAGTTAATTCACTATTAGTTAAGGAAACAGTTTGAAGATTTTCGCTTTCAGCAAACATATAGTTACCAAGAATTGATGTATCTACAGTAGCAGCTGTCATACTATGAGAATGTGCAAATGTATATTCTCCAAATGTCTTAACTGTACTAGGTACTGTAATAGTTGCTAGGCCTGTATTATTAAATGCATAATCACCAATAAAGTTAATTGCCGATTGAATTTCAAAAATATTTAAAGCTAAACAGTTTTCATAAGTATAAGCTTCAATTCTAGTAATAATATTTGCATTAAATGTAATACTTACCATATTTGAAGAATCCTTATAAGCAGATGCTCCAATTGTACTAACAGTTGATGGAACATTAAAGTTTGTAATACCAGTATTTTCAAATGCTGAGCTTCCAATTGTAGTCACTCCTTCATTAATTGTAATTGTTGTAACATTATCACAATTTAAGAAGGCGTTATCCGCAATTATAGTTTCATCCGTAATTTCAATCGTAGTTAAACTAGTAGGCACAGCATAAGAATTTAAATTATTTTGTAGTCTTCTTAAGGCTGTTCGATTCTTTAATCCGAAAATCCAACCGAATGCTGATTCAGCATTAGTATTACCTCTTTGAGAACCAACAAATGGTAATGTTAAAGACTTAAGGCTTGTACATCCTCTAAATACCTCACTACCAATATAGGTAACTGTATTTCCAAGAGTAAATGTTTCAATTGTTACATCGTTTTCAAAGGCATTAGCTTCAACTCTTGTAACAACTGCAGGAAGAGTTCTTGAAATATCTTCTGAATCATCCTCAAGCTTAAAGCCTTGAAGATTAGTATTATCCTTAAATGTGGATTCATTGATTATCTCAATTTGAATACCTTCTTCAAGACGAATACTTTGAAGGGCTGTACATCCTTCAAATGCATGAGCACCTAATTCCTTAAGCGTACGTGGAAGTGATACATATGTTATTAAATCTACATTATGGAATGCATATTCACTAATGTTTGTATCATTCTTAACAATTACATTACGCAAAGAATTTACAATACTAAAGTTATTATTATCAATTAATAATTCATTTTCATCTATAATACCAAAGATCCAACCAAACATTGTTTCATATGACTTATCAATTGTAGCTAGACCTTGTGAAGAACCAACAAATGGAATAGTTAAAGTCGCAAGTCTTGTAGCGCCTCTAAATACGGCCTCACCTACATACTCAATATTATTGCCAAGTGTAAATTCAGTAATAAATTGACAATTTTCAAAGGCATATTTTTCTACTCTTGTGAATGAATCAGGAAGAGTTGTCATTTGAAGCTTAATTGCAT
>ERZ779913.95-NODE-95-length-46489-cov-3.45587_pt1 | contig 46489 bp, 30 predicted proteins | sample MGYA00511547_ERZ779913 | MGnify/ENA primary metagenome ERZ779913 (study PRJEB29588, sample SAMEA2149539) | human gut metagenome | biome: human gut; feature: human-associated habitat; material: faeces | place: Denmark | collected 2008/2010 ...
AACACCGGATCCAACACCAGACCCAACACCAGATCCAGCGCCAGATCCAACACCAGACCCAACACCAGATCCAACACCGGATCCAACACCAGATAATCCATCAAAAGGAGACAATGGAGATGAAATTGTTGTACCTATGCCAGATAATAGTAATGTCAATGGAAATAGTGGAAATCAAATAAGTAATTCTGATAAATCAAATCAAAATGAAGAAAATAATTCATCAAAATCTGAAAATAATAATATTGATGATAGTGCTAATAATAATACTAATAATAGCACAGATAGCATAATCAACCAAGTAACAAAAAACAATACTAATAATTTTGAAACAACAAGTCCAACTAATATAAACGAGGCACAGGATATTAATAGTAGTAATGATGAAACACTTCCAAAAACTGGAGCCGAAGATACAGGAATTATATTATCAATAATTGCATTTACAGGAATTGCAATTATATCATTAATAAAATTTATAAAAATAAAATAAGAAAGATAGGCTAAAAAAATGAAGTGAACTTTAAAGTTCACTTCATAAAAAGCCTTTTTTTATTCTTTATAAATTTCTGCAAATTTTGTGTTATAGTAAGTTTTTGTATTGTTTTTTGTTACTATAATGTAATTAGAATATATTGAAACTTGGCTATCACTGTCAAAGTTCATAGATTTTCCTGTTAATAAATTGTAAACAGAAGTTTCTTCTGAATCTGAAAGAGTAGCTTTTACAAATGTGCTATAACTATATGAATCAATATTAGAGGATTTAAAACTAAATATAGTTTTTTTGTTTTTTAAGTTAATAATATTATAAGTATCATTTGTTTTGGCTAGAATTAATTCTTTTCTTGTTTTTGATTTTATATAGTTAAATGTTGGTGGTGATAAAAATTCTATATCATCATATTCACATGATAAAACTGTTTTATCTTTTTTCATGACCCCGTGCTTATTATTTGAAGTAAAAGATTTATATCCTGTTAAACTTTCAATAGAATTTATTGAATCCTTTACAGGTTTTTCTGATAATGTGGTTTGTTTTTTTAAATCATAGTAAGAATATCTATCAGAATAGTCTTTTGAGCTATTATAAATTTGAAGAATTTTGTTTTCTATATCATAATAAGATAAGTCTATATTTTCATCTGTTTCATATGCGATCTTGTTTTTTGATATGCAAATTACTTTTTTATTATTTGAGTTAACATTCGAAATTGTAAAAATGTTATCATTATCAACTAAAATAGAATCTTCTGTAAAATCATATACAATTTTACCATTTTTTAAATTTATTATAGCATATTTTTTGTTATCTACATTAATTTTGGCATATTGTTCACCTAATCTTTCATCAGCTTCAGAAATTGTACATGAAAAGAATTCTTCGGAATCCTTAAACTTGTATGAATAGACTTTTTTTCCTTTGTTATTTATAATTCCACACTCAGTTGCTTTATGGTTTTTGTCATATTGTATAAAAGAAGAATATCCGTAACTTCTGTAAGTAATATCTGAATTATCATCAGATATTTGTTTTAGTTTTTCATTATATAATTTACTATCTGCAACGAATAGACCATATTCTGTAATATACTTTATAGATGATTTAGAAGATATTTTAGTATTACCTTTTTTATCAATTATACAATATTTATAAGAATTGTCTTCTTTCAATTCCACAATGGCATAATCACCATAAAATGGTTCTGCAGAAATATATTTTGCAGAAATTAGTTCTTTACCATTTGAAGATGAAATATATCCATATAAATTATTTTGTTTAACAGGAATAGGCTTATCGGGGTCGAAAGTTAAGCCTAAAGTTTTATCATCATTTCCACGTCCTAAAGTAAAAATTAAAGTAGTAATTACAAGTACTAGGATAAGTACTGATGCAATAATTACTGGCAATAACTTTTTTACTTTTTGTTTTAAATTTTCATCCATATATTTGTCTCCTCCTTCATATAAATTGTATATAAAGATATTATAAAAGTCAATTAAAAAATAAGATAATAAAAAGGATAAAAATAACAATAGATATTATAGTTAATATATTGACTTTTTTCAGTAAAAAATTATAAAATAATAAAAGGAGGTTATAATTCAAAGGATAAAGACAGACTAAAAGTTTATAATCTACATATTACAAATTTAAAAATATATATTGGAGAGCATAATGGACTTTTTATTAGGTTTTTTAGGAGCAATTTTAGGTATAATAGTTATAATAACAGTTTTAGTTTTAATAGTATATAGTTATATGAAAAAAATAATAGGAAAAAGTAAAACTAAAGAACTAATAAATTTAGCTAAAAATGCTAAAATGATTCAAAATGAAGAATATACAAGAGTAAAGAATGTAAATGGAATGACAAAATTGCTAGAGCCAGAAATAATAAGAGACTTTCCGGATTTTAATAGAGAATTGTTATTTTCAAAAGTAGAGTCAAATTTAATAAAAATATTTAATGCAATACAGTATAAAACAATAAGTAACATAAAGGATGATGACGAATTAAAACTTTTATACTTTAAAGTAGAAGATAATATAAAAAAACTAAAGTTAAATAATCAAACAATAAAATATGATAATATAAAATTTCATGAACATGCAATAAAGGAATATATAAAAAGTCAAGGTATGGCGACAATAACAACATCATCAACAGTAGAATATTATTATAAAAATACAGCAGAAAATAATGAAATGTCAAATTTAAAAAAACAGACAAGATATACTTGTAAATTTGTATATATATATGATGAAAACAAAATTGGAAATAATAGAAATAGTTTTTCAATTAGTTGTCCAAATTGTGGAGCTCCATTAATAGGAATTGGAAATTATGTTTGTGAATATTGTTCGTCACAAATAACACCAATTAACTTAAAAACATGGAAAATGTCTTCTTATAAAGAAGATTATAAATAAAATATAAATATTAGGAGGAAAAAATATGGGATTAATTAAAGCAGCAGTAGGTGCTATAGGAAGTACTTTAAAAGATCAATGGAAGGAAGCCATTAGATGTGAAGATTTGGGAAATGATATACTTATGATGAAAAAGACAAGTCAAACAGGAGTAATATCAAACAAAAGTACAGTTATTGTTGGACCAGGACAATGTGCTATTATATATGATAATGGTAGGGTAATAGATGCTACAGCAGAAGAAGGAGTATATACTTTTGATGATTCAAGTACACCTTCATTTTTTGCGGGGCAATTTGGTGAAGTATTTAAAGAAATGTGGCAAAGATTTACATACAATGGTGCTACAGCAAAACAACAAGCTGTCTTCTTCTTTAATATAAAAGAAATAATAAAAAATAATTTTGGAACACCAGCACCAATACCATTTCAAGATTGGTCACATCCAATACCAAATCAAATGACAGGTCAAATGATACCATTAAGAGTAGAAGTAAAATGTTTTGGAAAATATACTTTTAAAATTTCTAATCCAGCAGCATTCATGAATGAGATTGCAGGAACAGCAAATGTATATAGAAAAGCAGACCTTCTTGAACAAATGAGAGCAGAAGTTATAGCATCTTTTCAAAATGTGTTAAATGAGTTGGGAAATTCAGAACATAAAGTTCCTGTTTTAGAATTACCAAGTAGAACAGACGAAATAAAAAGAACAATGGATGAAAAGGTATTTGATGAACCACTTAGAAGAAGAGGAATTTCAATTATAGGATTTGCTGTAGAATCTGTTACATTAGATGAAGATTCTGAAAAGAAAATAGATAGTTATGAATTAAGTTCAAATTCATATATGCAACAGGGGACTTTGGTTGGAGCTTATTCAAATGCTGTTCAAGATGCAGCCAAAAATGCAAATGGAGCTGCAAATGGATTTATGGGAATAGGAATGATGAATATGGCATCAGGAAATGTAATGACAGGTGCTGCGACAGGACCTTGGCAAAATGGTAATACAAACAATCAAACAATAACTAATGAACAAGTAGTAGACAAAAAAGATACTTGGGAATGTCCAAATTGTAAAAAAGAAGTGGAAGGAAACTTCTGCTCTACGTGTGGAACAAAAAAACAAACAGAAAAATTTTGTCCTAATTGTGGAAAAAAAGTAAGTAATGATGCAAAATTTTGTACAGAATGTGGAACAAAATTATAATAAATAATATAAAAATAGTGCGATTTTTAAGCAAAACAGGAAATAGTGTGATTTAAAGTCACACTATTTTTGTATTTATACGAATAATTAAAAGAAAAGGGAAAATAATAATATAAATTTAATAGGAGGATTTGTATTATGGAAATTATGATAAATGACTTGAATCAATTGCTTGCAGATTTAAATGTATTTTTTAGAAAAGTACAAAACTATCATTGGAATATTGAAGGAAAGAATTTTTTTGTATTTCATGAAAAATTAGAGGAATATTATAATATAATTTTTAAACAGATTGACGAATTAGCAGAGCATATACTAATTCTTGGGAATGAACCATTAGGAAGATTGAGTGATTATATGTCTGTAACAAAAATAAAAGAAGCAGAAAATAAAAAAGTAAAATCAGATGAGATCATTACTAATTTGATAACAGATTTTCAGACAATTCTAACAGATGCAATAAAAATAAAGAGTAGAGCAGATGAATTAAAAAAATACGAGACATCAATTTTGATGGATGAATATATAAAAGAATATACAAAAATAATTTGGATGTTAAAACAAAGTTTATAAAAATGAAAAGGCAAAGAAAGTAAGTAATTATTACTATATTTCTTTGCTTTTTACATGAATAAATCTAAGAAAAAATAATATATATTAATGATAAATATATTAGTGGAGGATAATTTATGATAAAAATGATTGATTTACCATATCCAATGAATGCACTCGAACCATATTATACAATGGAAACATTAAAATTACATTATGATATATTATATAAAGGATATGTGGAAAATTTTAATAAAACAGAAGAAAAGTTAAAAGAAGCTAGAGAGATAAATGAGTACTCTAATATAAAATGTTTAGAAAAAAATTTAAGCTTTTTTGGATCAGGCGTGATTTTACATGAAATGTTTTTTAAAAATTTAGGACCTGCAATTCCAACAAGTCCAAGCATAGAACTTATGGAACAAATAATAAGTGATTTTGGAAGTTTTGATAAATTTAAAAAACAATTTTCAGAAGCAGCAATTCAAGTGGAAGCATCTGGATGGTGTTTGCTAGTTTGGACTAATCGATTGAAAAGATTAAATGTTTTACAATGTGAAAAACATCAAAACTTAACACTTTGGGGATGTAAACCAATTCTTGTAATAGATATGTGGGAACATTCGTATTATTTACAGTATAAAACAAAAAGAACAGAATATATAGATGCTTTTTGGAATATTTTAAACTGGAACATAGTTAATTCAAGATTTAAAACAATAAAAAATAAAAAATAATAAATAAACAAATAAACAAATAACAAGTTTCTTTCATAAAATAAAAGTAATAAAATTAAAGAAAGGAGCTTGTTACATTTTGAATAAAATATTTATTATTATTATATGCATAATAATTTGCTTTTTTACAATTATATATCCAACATTTGCAATTGAACCGATTGGAAATAAGATATATGAAGGAATAGATGTAAGTGCTTGGCAAGGGATAATAGATTACGAAAAAGTAAAAAGTGATGGGGTAGAAATAGTATATATTAAAGCAAGTGAGGGAAATGGATATGTAGATCCGTATTTTGAAAATAATTATCAAAAGGCTAAAAAAAGTGGACTATATGTGGGAGTATACCATTATTTAACTGCTAGAAATATAAAAGAAGCCGAAGTTCAAGCTCAATTTTTTGTGTCTGTAATAGGTGGAAAAAATATTGATTGTAAATTAGCTATGGATTTCGAAAGTTTTGAAGGTTTAGCTGAAGAAGAAGTAAATAAAATAGGAGTCGCTTTTTTGAACAAAGTAAAAGAGTTAAGTAAAAAAGATGTTATAATTTATAGCGATACATATAATGCTACAAATATATTTAAAGGAACAATAACGTCTTTTCCTTTATGGGTTGCTCAATATTATGTAAAAGAACCTAGTTATAATGGAAATTGGAATAATTGGGTTGGTTTTCAATATACAGACAAAGGAGTTGTTAGTGGAATTGTTGGTAATGTAGATAAAAATAGATTTACAAATAAAGTGTTTTTAGATGATACAAAAGAGATACCAGTTATAGAACCTCCAGAACCAGTAAAACAAGATACAAAAACAAAGCCAATAGTAATACAGTATGGAGATACTTTAAGCGAAATTGCAATAAAATATAATACTACAGTACAAAAATTAGTAGAAATTAACAATATAAAAAATCCAAATTTAATTTATGCAGGTGAAATTCTATTAGTTCCTATGAATAATAATGCGGAAATAGGAAGTGATATAATATATATAGTGAAAAAAGGAGATACGTTATGGAATATAGCAAAAGTATATGATACTACTGTAAGTCAGATAGTAAGAATAAATAACATAAAAAATCCAAACTATATATATGCAGGGCAAAGAATAATTATTCCTACTCAGTCACAGTTGATATATAATAAGAAAAATTATGTTTTATATAAAATAAGATATGGAGATACTTTATATAGCATATCCAGAAGATATAATACTTCAATAGCAAACATTGTTAGATTAAATAGAATACAAAATCCGAATTTGATATATGCAGGAGAAATAATAAAAATATAAACTAAATTAACAAAAATAAATTCAAGTATTGACAATATTAACCAACTTAGAGTATAATAATGTGCGTACGTAGGTAGGATTGCAAATATATAAATCCTCCTTAAATATACATCCCATATAAGGTGATATTCGGATATGCCGGAAGGAGGGGAATACTAATGTCAGAGGTAAAAGTTAATAATGGAAATATAGAAGATGCTCTAAAAAGGTTCAAAAGACAATGTGCCAGAAATGGAGTGTTACAAGAAGTTCGTAAAAGAGAACACTATGAAAAGCCTAGTGTAAAAAGAAAGAAAAAATCAGAGGCTGCAAGAAAAAGAAAATTCTAAAATAATAAATTTAGGCGTTTCCAATAGGAAATGTCTTTTTTTATATAATTAGTAAAATAAGAAAGGAAGAATTTTTATGATTAAAGAAGACTTATTAGAAGATTTAAAAAAAGCTATGAAAGAAAAAAATGAAATTAGAAAAAATACAGTACAAATGGTTAGAGCAGCAATACTACAAGTAGAAAAAGATAAAAATATAAAGTTGGACGATGAAAAAGTATTAGAAGTAATTGCTAAAGAATGCAAGAAAAGAAAAGACTCTTTGGCAGATTATGAAAGATCAGGAAGAGAAGATCTAATAAATCAAATAAAAGAAGAGATAAGTATTTTGGAAGAATATTTACCAAGACAAATGGGAGAAGGAGAATTAACAAAAATTATAGAAGAAGTAATAAAGGATGTAGATGCAACAAGTATTAAAGATATGGGAAAAGTAATGAAGGAAGCAAAAACAAGAGTGGGAGTATCTGCAGATGGAAGAAAAATAAACGAGATTGTAAAAAAATTATTGGGGTAATGAATGAAAGAAAGAATACTAAAAAAAATAAATCCGGATTTTATTGCAATTTTTATATTCGCAATTTTAATAGGTAGTATTAATTTTTATATAAAGTTTGAAATAAATGATGAATTGTGGAATTTTTCTAATGTATATAAAATGTGCAATGGATATCAAATTTATAAAGATTTAAATGTAATAATAACTCCGCTATTTTTTTATTTAGGAGAGTTATTTTTAAAGGTGTTTGGCACAAATTATTTTTCATTTAAAATATACAACTTTTTTATATATTTATTGTTATATACGGCTGTATATTCTATATTTAAAAATTTAAACAAAAGAAGAATAAAGGCTTTTATATACACAATAATTGTATTTTTATTTTCATTTATAGATATTAGAGCTGGGGCAAATTATAATACTTTAGCTATAGCAATAGTTCTAATAGGCATATTGGTAAACTTAAAAATAGATAAAGATAAATGGCATTTGCCATATTTACAAGGAATAATTACTTTTGCTATATTTATGACAAAGCAAAATATAGCAGTGTTTTATTTTATGGGAATTTTTATAAGTGATTTATTTATTTGTAAATCAAAAAAATGTATTATAAAAATAATTAAATTTTATTTAAAACAAGTTTTAACTATTATAATATTAGTAATAATTTTTATTGGTGTTTTAAAATTACAGGGAAACTTATATGATTTTATAAATTTTTGTGTATTGGGAATTAATGAGTTTGCAAGTAATAACGTCATCTTTAAAGAAAATGTTATTGGTATTGTTTGCATAAACTTTATAAATATAATATTAAGCATTATATTTATAAAGAATAAAATAATAGAAAACAAAATAAAATATATTAACATGAAAATATTACCAATATCTATATTACTAATATTAATGGGCTATCCAATATTTAATATATATCATGCCACACTAGGAAGTATAGTATGTATGATATTATTATTATACAATATAGATTATATGATTGTAGAAAAAGTTTTTGATGATAAAATTGAAATGGTAATAAAAACATATAAAATAATAGCATGTATTACATTTTTTGTTGGAATTATAATATGCATTACATATAACATTTTTTATGTACAAAAAAGCCAAAATCCAATTCCAATCTATAATGGTAGTGTAATGACGGAAGAACAAATAGAAAAAATAAATAAAATATGTAAATATATTAAAAGCAATGAAGAAAATGGTAAAAGTGTAAAAATTATATCCTGTAATGCAAATTTATATATGAATGTACTTAATAAAAATAATGGGGTACTAGATTTACCTTTTTATGGAAACTTCGGAAATAAAGGTGAGAATATAGTAATAGACTATATTAAAGATGCAGAAAATGCAAAAATTTTAATCCAAAAAGATGAGAAAATACCATGGCAAGAGTCTTATAAAATAAGAAATTACATAAAAGAAAATTTAAAATTTGAAGGAGAAATAGAAGATTTTTTAATATATTCAAAATAAAGGAGTGTAAGATTTAAGTTTTTATAATAAAATTTAAATCTTATTTTTTATTATCTTGTATAAATTTTCCTTTATATATTATAATAATATGTAAATAGTGAAAAGGAGGAGTTAAATGAAATATTATAAAGAAAATATAAAAAAAGGAATAGAATTTCATAAAATTAATACTAACAAGTTTAAAACTAATTTGTTTGCAGTTTTTTTAACTACGCCATTAAAAAAAGAAACCGTTACAATGAATGCTTTGATGCCATTAGTGTTAAAAAGAGGAACAAATAGATTAAACTCTCAAGAATTAATAAGTGAAAAATTAGAAGAGATGTATGGAGCAGGATTTGACTGTGGTATAGAAAAGTCTGGAAATAATCAAGTAATAAAATTTTATGTAGAGTCGTTAAATGATGAATATATTCCAGAAAAAAAAGATATGATTGAGGAGTCTTTTAACATATTATTTGATATAATCTTTAATCCTTTTATTAAAGAAAATAAATTTAATAAAGAATATGTAGAGGGAGAGAAAAACAAATTAAAAAAAATAATAGAATCAAAAATAGATAATAAAGCAGGATATGCGTTGGACAGATGTATAGAAGAAATGTATAAAAACAAACCATATGGATTATATAAATATGGATATATTGAAGATTTAGAAAATATAAATGAGGAAAATTTATTTAATTACTATAATGAATTAGTAAAAAAATGTAAAATTGATATATTTATTTCTGGTAAAGTAGATAAAGAAACTATAGATAAGGTAAAAAATAATGAGCTTATAAAAAAATTAAATGAAAGACAGCCAGATTATATAAAAAATGGCGATAATGAAAAAAAAGAAAACTTAGAGATAAAAGTTGTAGAAGAGTCTATGGATGTAATGCAAGGAAAATTAGTTTTAGGATTAGATATATTAAATATCAATGAAGAAGAAAAATATGCAGTTTCAATATATAATATAATATTGGGAGGAAGTGCAAATTCAAAATTATTTCAAAATGTAAGGGAAAAAGCAAGTCTTGCTTATACAGCTGGCTCTAATTATTTAAGACAAAAAAATAACATATTAATAAGATGTGGAATAGAAATACAAAATTATCAAAAAGCAGTAGAAATTATAAAACAACAATTAAAAGATATGGAAGAGGAAAAGTTTAATGAAGATGATATAAATAATGCAAAAAATATAATTATATCAACAGTTGATGGAATTGAGGATTCACAAGATTCAGAAATATCTTATTATTTTTCGCAAGAATTAACAAGCAATTTTGTTTCAATAAAAGATTATATAAAAAATATAAATAAAGTAACAAAGGAAAATGTTGTTACAATAGCTAAAAAGATAAAGATAAATACAATTTATTTTTTGAAAAATAATTAATTTGCGGAGGAAAAGATGAAGATAATAGAAAGTTTAAATATAAAAGAAAAAGCATATATAGAAAAGTTAGAAAATGGAATGACTGTTATTATTATTCCTAAAAATACAACTAAAAAGAAATATGTGATTTGGGGAGTAAATTTTGGATCTATAGATAATCATTTTAAAGTGAATGGGGAGGAAATTTATATACCAGATGGTGTAGCACATTTTCTGGAGCATAAAATGTTCGAACAGGAGAATGGAAAGAATAGTTTAGATACATTAATGGCACTGGGAATAGATGCAAATGCATATACAACTAGTGATCATACAGCTTATTTATTTGAATGTACAGACCATTTTTATGAAGGATTAGATGAACTTATGAATTATGTGCAAAATCCGTATTTTACAAATGAAAATGTAGAAAAAGAAAAAGGAATAATAGCACAAGAAATAAAGATGTATGATGATGATCCAGGGTGGCAACTTTATATGGGAATATTAGATTGCTTATATAAAAATAATCCAATAAAAGTAGATATAGCAGGAACCGTAGAGTCTATTAGTAAAATAACACCAGAAGTATTATATAAATGCTATAATACTTTTTATGCTCTAGACAATATGACATTAGTTATATGTGGAGATTTTGAACCAGAAAAACTCTTGGAAGAAGTGAAAAAAAGACTAACTAAAAATAAAACATATGAAAAAATAGAAAGAATTTATCCGGAGAAAGAAAAAACTATAAATAAAAAATATGTAGAAAAAAACATGAATGTAAGTATGCCAATATTTGCTATAGGAATTAAAGATGTAAGTAAAATGGATTCTGAAATAGTAAAAAAACATATAGCAATAGAAATATTACTAAATATGATAATTGGAAAAAGTTCGGATTTATATAAAAAAATGTATAATCAAGGTTTATTATTAGAAGAACCAAGCATAGATTATGAGTTTTCAGAAGAATATGCACATATTGTGATTTCAGGACAATCTAATGATTCGGAAGAAGTTTATAAAATGTTTAAAGAGGAGATAGAAAATTATAAAAACAATGAACTAAATATAGATCATTTTGAAAGAATAAAAAAGAAAATATATGGAGATTATGTTGTAGAATATAATAGTGTTTCTGAAATTGCTAGAATGTTTTTAACAGATCATATGAAAAAAATTTCTTCGTTTGATTATATTGAACAATATAAAGTAATAACAAAAGAGTATGTAGAACAAGTTTTAAAAGAAATTTTTAACAATGAATATATGGCTTTAGCAATTGTAAAAGAAAAAGATTAAGTTATAAAAATATTATAAAAAATATAAAGCTTATAAATTTTTTGAGGATATAAATAAAAATGTGTCAAATGCGATTTTTACACTATTTTCAAAGATTATAGAAGACAGTAAAGCTAAATAAACAACTGTGTCAAAAAATGTAGAAAAAAATAAAAAAAAGTAACACGAAAAAACTGTAAACTCCTTTTAAAACCAGAAAATTTTGTTGACGTATATGTAAAAATATGGTATTTTAAATATATACGAAAGAGAAATACACGAAAAAAAGGAGTGTGATTATATGTTAGATGAAAGAATCTGTAAACTAAGGCAAAAATTAAACGATAGCATATTAAAAGAACAAGATTATAATGTAACATATAAGTTGAGTGTAGAATTAGATGAATTAATAGTACAATATTATCGAAGAAATTTAAAGGGAATAAACAGAAAAATAAATATGCGAAGAGGAAAGATAAAAAATCTATAATATCTGTTCTTTAAAGAGTAGAGCTCAAGAGTGTTAGCTTTACTCTGATTTTTTTAAAATATAGCAAATTTTGATGAAATATGATTGACATTTATTAAAAAATAGGCTATCATAAAATTATATAAACAATTATATATGATATATAAGGAGGAAAGTGTTATGTTAGAAAATAATAAATTATTAAAAATAACAAAAGTTGCACTAATTATAATGACAGTTGTATCAGTATTGTTTGCTATAATGGGCGCTGCTTCAGCTAATAATGGCGAGGGCGTATTTAGAGTACCAGGTGCTTCAGGGGGCCCTGGAGTAGACAAAGTATATAGCATTTCAGGAGTAATATTAGGAATAGTACAAGCTGTTGGTATGTCTATAGCAGTTATTATACTTGTATGGCTAGGTGTTAAATATATAATGGCTTCACCAGATGGAAAAGCAGAAATAAAGAAACAAGCCTTTGGATATATTTTAGGTGCTGTATTACTATTTGGTGCATCATGGTTAGTACCATTATTGAAAAATGTAATAGATGGATTAAGCTCTTAGTAGTTGAGAAGTGAAAAATATGAAAAAATTTAAAAAATTAAGTTTTATAGTAATACAAATTATGTTTTGTTTATTAACAGTTAGCAATAATATATATGCTGCGGGTTCTGCAGGAAATAGTGGGATGTTTAAAATATATAATCCTATAAACAATCCTTTTTCAAATACAGTGTCTGCAGTTATTGGAGTTATACAAGCTGTTGGTATGTCTACAGCAGTTATAACACTAACAGTAATAGGAATAAAATATATACTAACTTCACCAGAAGGAAAAGCAGAAGTAAAAAAACAAATGTATCCATACATAATAGGATGTATTCTTTTATTTGCTGGATCAGGATTGGTAGGAGTTATTGCAAATGTAGCAAATGATAAAATAAGGTAAAAAAGTGTTAAGATTATTTCAAATAATCTTAGCACTTTTTGCTTTAACAAACAAAATAATGAAATAGAATATAAAAATAAGTTTTTTGGATTTTATACTAAACGAACAGAAAAATAATTTTTTGTTTAACCCGTAAGAAAAAATGAAAAATATGATTAAGAAGAAATAGCAATTAATAATGAAAACAAATTGTAACAAAAATTTAAAATATGATATTTTTTAGATGAATATTAAATAAATTTTTTTTAACAAACATGTTTCCGTAAGAATGTGACAAAAACATGAAATGTTACAGTATTACAAATTAATTAAATTTTTGAAAAATAGCTTGATATCAGGGCTTTTTGTGTTGAAAAAAGGACAAAAAGAGAGTATAATAAATAAAAATGAGGTGATTATATATGAAGAAAATTTTAATAAGTATATTAGCAATAATAGTTGTATTTATCACTGTTTCAGCAATTGTACCCAATAGGACATATGCTATTGGTTTAGATGATATGCAAAAAAAAGCCCAAAGCTTTTTTAATAAAGGAAAACCAGAAGCTGATAAAATATTGCCACAGAACACTTTGGAAGAAAAATTTATCCCAGTTGGACAAATATTAGTAACAGCAGCGAGCATTGTACTAGTTATTGTTACTTTGATAATGGCAATAAAATATATAACAGCAAATCCAGAACAAAGGGGAAAACTAAAACAGCAGTTAATAGGATTGGTTATCTCTATTGTTGTTATATATGGAGCAGTAGGAATATGGTCAATTGTTAAAACAACTATGGAAAATTCAGGATTATAAAATACAAAGGAGGAAAATAGTATGGCAACACATTATATACCAAGAAATGTAAAGGGTGAAGGTAGAATTTTATATATTTTTACCACTAAAGCTTTAATAACAACAGCTATAGGTGGCGGTATTGGTTTTTTATTATATTTCATATTTAGTATTGTTGGAATAAAAATGGTTGGAATAATATTACTTATTATTTTTGCCTTGTTAGGATTTGCGGTAGGTACAGTAAAAATACCAGCTGTTACAGGAATTAAGTTTACCAAGAATGTCGCTGGAGATTCAATTGATGATATAATAATGAGATATGCAAAATTTAAAGTAAACAAAAAAATATATGTATATACAAAGGAGGAAGAATAGTAATGGGAGGTTCAAGTACAATATTTTGGCTAAACATGATTCTAGTAATATTAGTTATAGCAATTTTAGTGTTAGGAGGAATTGTTTTTCTTATTGTTTTGAGAAAGAAAAAACAGGAACAAGAAAATAGCTATGGTGAGGAAGAAAAGGATAAAAACAAAAATAATAGTGATAAAGTATTAGGAAAAGATTCAGTACATAAATTTATGGAATTTGATGAAATAGTTGATAATATGATAGTTAGAAAAAATAGAACACAATATGTTATGGTTATTCAATGTAAAGGAATAAACTATGATTTATTATCTGAGGCAGAAAAGGAAGCTGTTGAAAATGGATTTACACAATTTTTAAATACATTAAGATTTCCGATACAGTTATATGTGCAAACAAGGAGTTTGAATTTACATGATATAATAGAACAATATAGAGAAAAAGTTAACAATGTTCAATTAGAAATAAATCAATTAGATGCAAGAATAAAAAAAGCTAAAATTGCTGGAAATAGAGCGATAGTTGAAAAATTAGAATTCGAGAGAAGAAGAAAAAACAATGTATTAGAATATGGAAATGATATATCAAACTATGTTGAAAGAATGAGTCAAAATCAAAATGTATTACAACAAAATACATATGTTATTATTTCTTATTATACAGCAGAGTTTGGTGGAGAAATTAATAATTATTCAAAAGAAGAAGTTGACAATATTTGTTTTTCTGAATTATATACTAGAACGCAAACAGTTATTAGAAGTTTAGCTTCTGCAGAGGTTTATGGTAGAGTGTTAGATTCTGAAGAATTAGCAGAATTATTATATGTAGCATATAACAGAGATGAATCAGAAGTACTTAACTTGAGAAAAGCTTTAAATGCTGGCTATGATGCTTTCTATGTTACTGCACCAGATATATTAGAAAAGAAAAAGAGAAAAATCGAAAAAGAAGTTGAAGATGAAGCAATAGAATTAGCTACAGCTAGCTTATTAGAAGCTGATAGAATAAGAATGCTAGAGAGTAGTAAAAAACAAAAAGTAAAAGACAGAGCAAATGAAATTGTTGATTCATATAGAGAGTCTATGGACAAAGACTTATATGAAGAGACAAAAAGACAAATAGAAAAATCTGATGAAGATGAGGAAGAAGTTAGAGAAGAAAAACAAAAAAGAGGAAGAAAAAAGAAAAATTCTTAAACATAAGAAGAATATAAAAAGAAGGAGAATGATTTTATGAATTTTGAAAATCGTAAAAACTCTGAAAAAGAAAAGGAAATTCAAAAAAATAAAGAAAAAAAGAATGATAGTATCTTAAAAAGAAATCAAAATAATTTAAAGGATTTGATTGCACCAGCGGGTATAGATGCAACAAATACAAATCACTTAGAAATAATTTCAAATAAAAGTAGATTTGCAAGAAGTGCAATAGTTTCTACAATACCAAGAACATGTACTTTTCCAGAATTTTTGAGAAGTATGTATACTTTTGGAGATATAAATGTTTCTGTATACATAAAGCCAATAAATGAAAGTACTTCGCAAGCAGAATTAAATAGACAAATAAACCAGCTAGAATCTGAAAGAATTGTAGCCGTAGACAGAGGAGACATTAACCGTGAAAGAATTTTAGCACAAAAAAGAGCAGAAACAGAAGAACTTAGAGATTCAATAGCAGCAGGGTTTAATAAATTGTTTGATTCATCTATTGTATGTACATTGTTTGCATATAGTTTAGATGAACTAGATAAACAAACAGAATTATTAGCATCAGAAATGTCTAAAACATCTATAGGTATAAAACCAGCATGGGCTATGCAAGAAGAAGCATTTAAATCAAATTTACCATTTTTGGAAAATAAATTAAAAATAAGCCATACTTTTGACCGTGGTTCTATGGCAACGGTGTTTCCTTTCTTTAACTCAGAAGTAGGACATGAAAATGGTATACCCTTAGGGTTTAACAGACAAACAGGGTTACCTATTTTATTTGATAATTTTAGTCCATCACTAACTAACTATAATATGGTTGTGTTTGGTAAATCTGGTGCTGGTAAAGGTGTAACTATTAAAACACTTACTTCTCGTTCATCTGTTTTAATGGGAATAGAAAGTTTAGCATTAGACGCAGAAGGTGAATATGGAGTAGTTGCAGAAGCTTTAGGTGGAATAAATGTTGTAATTAGCCCAAACTCAAAGACTGTTATAAACTTATTTGATATAGAACCAGAAACATTAAAAGATGAGATAACAGGAAAAGAAAGAACAGTATTAAATGTAGAAAATAAAGTAGAAGACGTTACACAAGCTTTATTAACAATGGCAAGAGGTTCAACAAGAAGTACAGAAGTAAACGAGCTTACAAAACAAATTATTGCAGAATCTGTAGCTGAGGAATATGCAGCAAACGGAATTAATAACAATATAAATAGTTTATATAGTAAAAAAAGTGCGAACAATTCCGATTTAGATTTCTTAGGACACCAAAAAAAGCCAATGCCTACTATAGGATCATGGTATAGAAGATTATTAAAAAAAGCAAAAGAAAACAGAAATGAAGATTATAGATTTCATTACAGTTATTTAGTAAAGGTAATGAGACAATATGTAAGAGAATTAGATGGTCAGATGGCATATTTTGATGGACAATCTACATTTGAGTTATTAGATGGAGTGCCATTTATAAATCTTGATATTTCTCAATTGGAAGAGAGATTTGCAAGACCACTTGCACAACAAATATTATTATCTTGGATTTGGGAAAAATATGTTAAAAAGAATAGTGAAGATAAAACGAAAGCTGCTAAAAAGAGGGTTTTAGTTGATGAGGCTTGGATGTTACTTCCATACCCAGAGGCTGTAGATTTCTTAAATACTATGGCAAGACGTGCTAGAAAAAGAAATGTTTCATTAGCAGTTATTTCACAAAAATTCCAAGACTTTTATGAAAAAGCAGAAGTTCAAGCTGTACTTACATCATCTGATACTAAACTATTTTTAGCACAAGATAAATCTGAAATAGAATATATAAAAGAAGTATTTAAATTAAGTGATGGTGAAGCATATTTCTTAACAACTTGTGCTAGGGGAGAAGGCTTATTAAAAGTTGGAGAAGATACAGCAATTATAGCAATAAAACCAACTAAGAAAGAGTTTGAATTCGTAGAAACAAACTTAAATAAATTAAGAAAAGAAGAAGAGTAATACTAAAGGAGTATAAATGAAAAGAAGTGTAACCATAGTATTAATAATAGTAATATTAATTAATACAATATTTCCTAATTTCATATATGCAAGTGATTATGGTAGTTATGAAGAGGCACAAGAACATCAACAAGAAGGTGGAACAATAAATAACAAATTGTGGGAAGAAGGAACTGCAAATGTTATATCAGACAAAAGTTCCAGAACAGAGGATATAACCGAAAGTAATACAGTTTCTAATTTGGTTGCCGATGTATTGGGAGGAATTATAGCTATACTACCTAAAGCTGTAAATACAGTATTAACTGTTGTTGTATATAGTACGCAAGAAGATGGGTTTTCTGGCCCTTTTGGAGCTGCATATGCAGTTATAAATAAAGAATTTACTATAGAGGATTTAATTTTTGGAAAATATACTTTATTTGATATAAATTATTTTGATTATGGAGAAGCTTCTGGAGAAAAAAATGTTAATACAACGATAAAAGAAAATATTGCAAGTTGGTATTTTGTTTTAAGAAATATTGCTATGATAATAAGTGTATTAGTATTAATATATGTAGGAATAAGAATGGCAATATCTACTGTAGCATCAGAACAAGCAAAATACAAAAAAATGTTAATTTCGTGGGTAACAAGTTTTATTTTACTGTTTGTTATGCAGTACATATTTATATTTTTACTGGGATTGCAGGAGTCTTTATTAGAAATAGTAGCAACATGGGCAAATGGCAAAGGATTTGAAGAGCAAATTGTTGAAAGTATACTAGCAACAATCCTAAGTGCTTCCGGATTTAATATTATTGCTGCTGCAATTGAATATTGTATGCTTGTATATTATCAAGTAAAGTTCTTCTTATTATATTTCAAAAGGTTTTTAGAAGTTGGTTTTTTGTTAGTAATAAGTCCATTAGTAACAATTACATATCCAATTGATAAGATTGGTGACGGAAAAGCACAAGCATATAGTGCATGGTTTACAAGAATTGTTTATAATATGTTTTTACAGTTAATACATGCAACAGTATACATAATTTTTATTTATTCAGCAGGGGAAATAGCAAAGAAAGCACCTATTTTAGGAATATTGTTTTTAACAACTTTGTCTAGAATAGAAAAAATAATAAGAGCAACATTTGGTCTTAGAGGACAAGGTCTATCTGATGAGAAATTATTAGATAAAATAAAGAGAGGTTAAAAATATGGGAAGAAATATTAAAGATAAAAAAATGATTAAAATTATAGTTTCCATAATTATACTTCTTGCTTTATTGGTGGCTATATTATTGGTTAGGCAAAGCATTACAAAACAATCAGATCAAAAAGAAATAGAAAAAATAAAATCATATACAACTATGGATGAATTTAAATCTGTTGAAGAAGTAGCAAAATATATGGAGTGTAATTATATTAAGGAAGAAGCGTCTGAAGAAGAAAATTACAAATTAGATATATATATGCAAATAAAAGTATTACCATATAGTGATGATACCAGTAATGAAGCATTTTACAATAATTTGATTTCATATTGTGCGAAAGTATTAAAATTTGAGAACTTTAGGATTATTGATAAGAAAAATAATATTACAATTGAAGTTATTTGTGATAAAGAAAAAGAAGCAATAAAAAGCATAATAATAAATGGAGAAAGTGACTATTTTGCCAAAAGAGATTCTGAAACACAAATAAAAAATTATAAAGAAACAAAACAAATTAATATTACAGTACAGTCTGAAATATTAAAAAATCTAATAAATAATAAATGGAGACTAAAAGAATCTGATATAGGAACTAAAGAAAGTACTTTTAATTCTTATGATATATACTTTGATGAAGGAGTTGAAGTAAGAAGAGTAGATAATAAAGTATTTAATATAGTTTTTACAGATAAATATAAACAGAGTGTAGCAAATAATATTACAACAGCAACTAGTAAAGAAGCTATTATAAAAAGACTAGGAACACCAACATTTGAAGATTTACAAACAGGCGTATTTGGTTATAAAGGAAATGAAATATATGTATTTTTTAATACAGAAAATGAGATTTCTATTTACAGTATTTTTGATACAAATGAACAAGACGATAAGTTTACAGAGTTGATAGATTCGTATTTAAATGATGGCGATATAAATAACTTTAGAAACAAATTAAAAAATTTATGGACAGATTATAACAAAGCGGAAACAAAACAGGAGAATGTATTACAATATGCATTGAAAGGTTTTGAAATTTATGATAGTAACATAAATATATATTCTAATTTTAAGTCAAAGTTATACAAAAATTTTAGTATAGATGATTTAAAAACGGAATTATTAAATAAAGATAAAATTCAATTTAAAAATCTGGATTTAGTGTTTAAAAACGAATTAGATAGAAACAAAGGTGTCAATAGTACAAAATATGCATTAGATAATTTTGTAACTGTAAACTATGATGAAAATCAAAATGAAAATAATAAAAAAAGTAATAACAAATTTTTAGATTACAAAGAATATAGTGATAAAAATATATTTAGTGTTAAATTTATTTCTAAAACAAAAGAATATGCTAATAGTGAATTAAAAGAATATGTTAATTATGGAATGTGGCTTAATGAAAATATATACATATATAGCATCAAAAACAAAGGAATTTATATGTATAATGCGATTACTAGAAAATATGGAACATTAATAGAAGGTAATGATGAATTTAAGTTAATAAGCTGTCAAAATAATATTATAAAGTATGATGAAAAACAAATAAAATTGAAATAAAAAATGTATTGAGAGAGGAGGTAATATATATTGGTTAAAATTAAAAAAATTATAGTTATAATGTTAATTATTTGTATATTATTTCCTAAAAATGTATTAGCTATGTCTCAAGAACAAGCTGGAGAAACAATAGCACAATTTGCAGAAAATCTGGTTAATAATTATTCAGCAGAATTTATTTATTCATGGACGGACTCTCAAAGATATGCTGCATATAAATGTCAAAAAACATCGGGTGTAACAAATTATGGAATAGATTATAACGATAAATATGCACTTGATTGTGTTGGGTTTGTAAGTTTCTGTGTACATAATTCATTAAAAATAGGAAATGAGGATTTTACATTTTTCGTTACTCCGCAAAGTGGGGCGTATGCACCATATTTTGAAGAAATAACTCCGAAACCAGATTTAAGTAATTTGAAAAGAGGAGATATAATTGGAAATGGATATCCTCATGTTATGATATATTTAGGCAATGGAAAAATGGCGAATTGCGTAACAAGTGCACCTTATATAAAAATTGGAGATGTAACTACAAGTGCTGGAGTATATAATTCATATGAGTTTGTAGCAAGAATTACAAAAGAAACAGCAGATGGTATAAATGCAAATAACTGTACAACGGTTTTTAATACTGTAACAGGAGCAGCAGATGAGGATTATGGGAAATTTTATGGTACAACTGAAGGTTCATATGCAGGTTCATATACTTTAGGACAATGGTTATTTAGTAAATTTGTAGGGTTTTTTGATTATATTGCAGGTATATTAACATATGTGTTTAAAATGCAATTTTTAGGATGGAGTAATATTGTAGAAGTTTTAATAAATGATGCAATATGTAAAAGTACAGGAATGGAAACGGCTGTTATAGGACAAGAGACTTCTTCAGAAGAAGAAAACTCTAGCACGTCAAATGAATCTACAACTACAAGTAATAGTAGATTGTATAAACCTTCTGCAACTGAGATGAATAATAGAATTGATATAGAAGACATAATTTATAATAGAGTGCCATTTCTAGATGTAAACTTCTTAGATGTTGAGTTGGATAAATATAAAAATTTAGAAGCAGAACAAAGAAAACAAGCTTCTGACGGAGATAAAATACAAGTACTTAGTAAAGATAGTATAGTATATAGTTTACGTGCAAATATAGCAAAGTGGTATATAGTAATTAGACAAATTTGTATTATAATTTTACTACTTATGTTGATTTATTTAGGAATTAGGCTTGCAATAGCTACAACTGCAGGAGGAAAAGCGGTTTATAAAACTATGTTGGTTTCATGGCTTACAAGTTTTATTCTAGTATTTGGAATTCATTATTATATGATGGTTGTAATTGATATAAACGAATTTTTTGTAGATACATTTTCAAAGGTTGCACAAAATGCAATGGATGAATCGGATAATGGAACGGGAAGTCAATCTATATATGATACAATTAGAACAAGAGCATATTCACTTAAATTAAGTGAAGGTTGGCCAGCAACAATATTTTACATGGTATTAATATACTTTTTAATTAGATTTTTATTTATATACATAAAGCGATATTTTACAGTTATGATATTAGCACTTATAGGACCAGTAATGGCAACTAAAAATTGTTTCGATGTTGTGACTACAGGAAAATCTAAAAAGGCTATGGGGAAATGGATGATGGACTTCGCCATGAATGTATTTTTACAAACTATACATGCAGTATTATATTGTATATTTATGGTTATGGCTTTTGACTTATCTACAACTTCTATTCCAGGATTTGTAATGGCATTAATATTTTTAAACTTTATATTTAAGGCAGAAAAAATATTTATGAATATATTCAAATTTGATGGAAGTTCATTAAGAGATGTAAATCAAAGTAAAAATTATTTTGCAGAAGCATATAAAGTCGCTATAGGAGTAGCATTCTTCGGTGGGGATATAGCAAAACATAGTTTTGGAATTGTAAAAGGAAGTGGAAAATTCTTAGGACAAACTACACTTGCTACTGCTCAAATTGGAACATCAGCTATTAATAGATTAGCATGGGCAATAAGAAATAATAAATCTATAAAACATGGTAATGGAGCTATAGATTATGTTCCAATTGATCTTACAGAATCTTTAAAAAATAAGAAAGCAAACATTTTAAATGGTGCAGCTGATAAAGTAAATAATTTCATAGAAAATAAAACTCCATTTGAAAGAAGTTTGAGATTAGATATGCATAACATGGAAAAAAGAGATCCAGAATTATATGAACAAACAAAGCAAGCTCTTAAATTAAAGAAAGAAACAAGACGTAAAACAATGAAAAGAGCTTTTGGAAGCAGTGTAAATTCAATTCGTTATATGGCAGAATTAATGGCAGGAATACCAATGCTAGTAGTGGATACACAATCAGGTTTTTCTACACTTATGGATGCTAGAAGTGGACTTGCAAATGCTTCAAGAAGAAAAGTAGGATATGGACACGGAAGGAAAAAGTCAAATGCTGCAACAAAGGCTTTAAATGCTGCAACTTTTGGTGCAGTAAATTCTACACTAAACAGTGTGGATAATTTTAAAAAAGATCATAAAGCAATTAAAAAGAATGGCATAGTAATGAATGATTTAGAAAAGGCAAATGCTTTGGAACATAAGATAAATCTTGAGGTAGATAAAATGGTAAAAGCAGGAAAATCAAAACAAGATGTAGAAGAGCAAATGAAAGAGGCTCTATCTCAAGTTATGAGTGCAAGTAAAATTAAAGAGGCAGTTAGAAAATATATGGTGCAAAAGGGAATGAAAGAAATTAGTGAATCAGACTTAAATGAAATTGTAGATACAATAAATAGTGAAATTTTTGGTAGCAGTGTAGATAAAAGTATAGAAAAATATATTAAAAAAGCTAAAAAGGATAAATTAGATTCAGAAGATATAGATAAAATTTTAGATAGTATAGGCAAAAAAGTAGAGTCTGGTGTTTCTGCAGTATTAAATGACGAATCTTCAGGAGATGCTAGTCATAAAAAGATAAAAGAAAAAATAAAAAAACATATGGAAGACAGCGGAGTAGATAAAATAGATGCAGATACAGCAAAAGTATTATTAAAATCTGATGATTCGAAATCAGATTTTGGAATAGGAACTACAGATGAAGTAAGAAGAGGGATTGAAGCAGTATCTAAAGGTACTGATAAAAAACCACAAAAAACTTTTGACAAAAAACAGGCTGTTAGTGCAATTGAGGATGCTATGCTTGCTGGAACAACAAAAGCAAGTAGTAGTGACTTAAGTAAAATGTTAAGAGAATTAAAAACACTTAAGGAAAAATCTAAAAACAATAATGGAACAACAATTGTTGACTTAGCAGAATTTACAAAAGGATTAAGTGATAAATTTGAATAGGGTAGGTGTAAATAATGAATAAGCTCAAGAAATTAATAAAAAAACTAAGTTTCATATTAATTGTTTCTGTTACTATGCTAACGACGTTAGAAAGTACTTTTGCTCCATATGAAATTTATGCAGATACCACAACAACTACAACCACAACGGATCAAGCTAAATCAGAACAGGATTTGCTTACGAAGACTGGAAGTGCTATAGGAACTGCTGGAGACTTTTTAGTTGGACTTGCACTTTATATTCCAAAAGCAATGGCTATGGGGTTAGCAAGTTTACTTAGAGTATTGGTATATGGAATTACTAGTATAGGTAGTTCTGGAGATGGTATTGGTTCTGTAGATGCAATTATATTTAATGAAGCAGAAATTACAAGTATAGACTTTTTTGATACATCTTCAAATGGCACAGTAAATAAAATTAGAGAAAATATATCTATTTGGTATTATGTTTTTAGAAATTTATCAATAGTAATATTATTAGGAATCTTATTATATGTAGGAATAAGAATGGCAATGTCTACTGTAGCATCTGATGAAGCAAAATATAAAAAAATGTTTAAAGATTGGGTTGTTAGTTTAGCTTTAGTATTTGTTTTACAATATATAATGATTTTTACAATAGGAGTAAATAATGTATTAGTAGATGTACTAAATGATGCAAGAAATAATGTTCAGACAAGCGAAGCTGGAAAACAATATGACAATGCACTTGACCAAATTGCATCACAGGCTTGGAATGTCGATTTTACAGTAGGAGTATCATCAACATTAGTATATATAATTTTAGTTGGTATAACTATTTTATTTTTAATAATGTATATAAAACGTATGCTTACGATAGGATTTTTAATAGTTATATCGCCACTTATTACGATAACATATTCGATAGACAAAATGGGAGATGGAAAGTCGCAAGCATTAAATGCCTGGCTAAAAGAATTTGTATTTAATGTATTAATACAACCATTCCATTGTATTATATATTTAATTTTTGCTAGTACAGCAATTAATTTACTTACAGAACAACAAACCCTTGCAGCAGCAGTTTTATCTATTTGTATGATATTATTTATATTTAAAGGAGAAAAAATTGTTAGAGAAATATTTAACTTTAGAGCAAGTAGTTTAGGAGAAGCAATAGGTGGAGCAGCAGCAATTACAACAGGAATTTCTATGTTAAAAGCTAGAGGAGAAAAAGATAAGAAGAAAAATATAGATACTAAAAAATTACCTAAGATGGAAGATCCAGGAAAGAAAACAGGTAAACCAGGAGGAACGCAACCAGGAGGAACGCAACCAGGAGGAACGCAACCAGGAGGAACACAACCAGGAGAAACGCAACCAGGAGGAACACAACCAGGGGAAACGCAACCAGGAGGAACACAGCTAGGAGGAACACAACCAGCAAAAAGAAAAACAAATAAATTCGTAGCAGCAGTAGGAAAAATCAAAGCAGGTGCAAGTAAAGCGGTTAATAGTGTTGAAGAAGCATATGATGGATTGCCACCTGCAATAAAAGGCACTATTGCAGCGAGCGCAAAAATTGCAACAGTTGGTACACTGGCAGCATTAGGAGCATCAACAGGGTCTAGCAAGGGAGCTTTGGCTGGTATGCATGCAGGAAATTCATTAGCAGAAGGAGCTGGTGGAATTGCAAGTTCAAGAAAAGCTAACAGATTAGTTATGGATAATGAAGAGAGCTTTGCTCAAGCATATCAAAATTATAGACAATCGACAGGTTATACAAATGATCAAATTGCAACAAAAACAGAACAATATTTGAATGGTGATATTAAGGCTGAAGAAATGAATGATGCAGACAAAGAATACTTTAGTTATGCAAGTAAGATGCAAAAGACATACAAGGTTGTTGGCGAGGAAGACACTAAAGAAAAAATGCAGGAAACATTAGGATTAATTGCAGCAGGACAAATACAACCGCCAAAGCAAAAGGTACCAAAGAAAAGAAAACCAAAGAAATAGAGTGTTATAGTAATAAGAAAGTGGGTGAATAGTATATGGCAGGAAGTTCAGGAGGAGCACCAGCAGGTGGCTCAGGAGGAGCACCAGCAGGTGGCTCAGGAGGAGCACCAAAAGGTGGCTCAGGAGGAGCATCAGCAGGTGGTTCAGGAGGAATACTAGTAGGTGGTTCAAGAGGAGTACCAAAGGGTAGTTCAGGAGGAGCACCAAAGGGTAGTTCAGGAGGAGCACCAAAAGGTGGTTCAGGAGGAGCACCAAAAGGTGGCTCTGCAAAACAAGCATTTGGGGATGCTAAGGGATTAATAAAAAGTAATAGAGGAACTAGAAGTTCTGATAGCCAGTCTAATAGCGAGTCAGATGATAACCAAGCAGAAGCTGGTAATGCAATGGAAACAGCATCTACTGGTGGAAAAGGAAAGAATGCAGCTAAAAAAGGAAAAGATGCAGCTAAAAAAGCAGGAGATCTTTTAAAAAAAGCCAAAAATATTAAATCTTTAGCTCCAATTGTTTCTGCTTTAAGTGCTATTCGGAATTGCTTTACTTATTATATTTTTAATAATAGGATTTATAGGATTTTTTGTAACTTTGCCAGGTTTGGGCATGGAGAAAGTTACAGAAGCATGTAAAAATTTTTGGAACTGGGTAAAAGGTGCTGAAAAAATAGAAGTTAGTGAAACTGATTTGGTAGACTTAGCCAATTACATACAAAATTTAGGATATGGTCTAAGAGAATATGGTTTTGCAACTGAAGAACAAATAGGATTTGATTCTAATACTGGAAAAGTAAATAAAGTATCTACTGAATATAAGGAAAAAGATGAAGATACTCCAAATTATTTATATGCATATATATTACAAAATGAAAGAACATATACTTTAAGAGGTGTTCAAAAAACAGGTTTTAATAAATTATTGTCTTGTATTCCAATAATAGGGAATATATCGAATGCTCTAGAAGATTCAATTAGAAATACTAAATATATAAATAATAAGGATCAATATGGAATGATACATTTTGATCCTGATTCTATGAACGAAGATTGGTGGAATAGCATAGATGATTTTAGTGCATCAATTGATAGAGATAATAATAGATTAACAATAAAAACAGGAACTCTTGTTACAAGCCAGATGAACTGGGATTTAACAGGATGGACAGGAAGATACGGTAAACCAATAGAATTATCATTAGCATTACATTTATCTACTATGGCACCAGATTTTGTATATGACTTTTGTACTGATGGAGATCTTCAAACAGATATTGAATTAAGTACACAAGAAATGGAGTACAATGTTGAATATGCTTTCCACATAAATGATAGCAATCAGACTATAAGTAAAGAGCAAATTGTGAATGAATATAATTCGCTTAAAGAAACAGTTAGTGTAAATGCAAATTATGATGCATTGTTTAGCAAAGCAGATAAATTAGAGCGATATGAATGGGATGGACAGAGCTGCCATACAGCAACAATGGATACGATAGAAGGTACTAATATAGTGAAAGTTACTGATTCTGATACAAACGAAACTATGTACTATAAGGCATTAGATAAAGATGGAAATCCTATAAAACTAGTTAATAGAACAACAGGGGAACTTATATCATATTCAATAAAGGTTGATGGATCAGGAAAACCAACATTTACAGAAGATAACGGAAATGATTCTTGGAACATAGCTTCTGAGAAAGAGTACTATGTTGAACAATACATGATAGAATATGACTGTCTAAGCTTTCAAGATTTAAAAGCAATATTAAATGGAAAAAGCGATAAAGCAAAACTTGATGCTTTAATTTATTTAGAAACTGAAACTGGTTCAGTTAATGCGTATACCCACGAAATGGGGTTATATGAGTTATTAAATAGTATAGATATGTGTATCGATTATATGAAAAAATATGATGATAAAATTACTTGGAATAAACCAGATGATGGTTATCAAAATTATTATAGGTTAAAAGCAAAAGAAATGTTTGAAAAGTATGGTACAACTTTTAATGGTGTGGATGAGAAAAATATAAGAGATAGAATAGAGTTAGATGAACTTTGCAAAAAATTGAATGAGTTATTAATAGATGTAGAGGGAAAAATACAACAGGATAAAGCAAAGATACAAAATAATGTAGAACCAATAATAGAAGAAAATCTATCCTCTGTAGAAAATCAATGGGGAATAGATCCAGATGTATTTCTATTATTGTATAAAGTAATGTCTACACAATCTACAAGTGTACATACATTTAAACCATATATTAATAAGGTTACACATCACTGGTATAGAGACTTATATTTTGTAAAAACACCAGGTAAAACCCCAGATAGCTGGGATAGTGCATATGACTTCACAAAAGAAATAAATGGAAAAGAAGATGAATTTAATCCAGAAGGATTAGCAGATTCAGAAGTTATTCAAAAATTAAATGAAACAGGTAAGATAATGTATACATTAACTGGAAAAGATGGTAATAACAAAGATGTGGAGCAGATAAATCAACCATATATTATAAAGGATGAAAAATGGCATAACAAAGTAAAGAACTGGTTAACTAATGGATACTATTTTATTTATGATGGTACACTTGAAACTGCAGAAGAAATTGAATCTGCAAGAAAATATTTATCAAACTTTGGATATGAACCATCAAACCCATTGTTAATAAATTATGATAATTCAAAAGTATTAACAGATAAGGATAATAATGTTTCAGATACTGCAACTGTAGAAGAAATAGAAAAGAAAGCACAAGAACTTAATAACGAATTAGCAAATGCATCATATAAAGTAGGACAAAATGGAGATTCTGGACAGAAATATAAAGTTAGGTTACAGAAAATTAGTTTTGCAAAAAAATCATCACTTGCAGCATTTTCAATATTAGAAAATGTTCATACACAAGATGGAGAGTACATATATCATGATTTAAAAGAATTTTTGATTGAGTTGGGATACTTTACAGAAGCAGATTTTAAATCAATTGAGACAGGAGTTTTAGATTGGCTTATTCCAGCATATACTCCGGAAGTATGGCCAGATAAAAAGTACGAAAAGAAAGATAATGAATATGGAACATATATTCGTTCGAAAGCTAGTTTGGATGCTGAAAAAGCAGAAAATGGAGAAGAGGAAGAAGAAGAGGAAGAAGAAATTTCAGCAAGTTCAAGCAATACAGATTTGGATAAAACACAAACTGTTAATGGTGTAACATATATTAATTATAAACAAGGACCATATGGTGCATATGGTGTTGGTGCTTGGGGAGATTGGTCTAATGTACCTGGATATGATAATGAAAATGGCTGTGGTGCAACGTCAACTGCAGTTTTGGCATCTGGATATGGTTGTACTACTACACCTGATATAATGGCCAAATATATACCATATAGAAATGTAGAGGGAATAGCAGATGCAATGCAAGCAGAAGCTGGAGTAACTTGTAGTATAGCAAAAGCTGGACAATCAACTGATTTTTATATAGATACGATTAATCAAGCTTTAAGTGAAGGAAAGCCGATGATTGTATGTGTAACTGGTGCAGTTGATTCAAGATTTACGTCTGGAGCACATTATATTGTTATACTTGGTCAAAAATCAGATGGAACTTTAATATTAAGTAATCCAGGTAATGGTTCTAATCCTTATAAGGCAAAATATGAAGGTGGAGTAAAATCATTTGTAGAAAGATATATGATAAGTGGAGCCGATGGGCATTATCATGGTATTGTAGTTCCTGATACACTTCCAACAGGAGGTTCTGCTCCAAGCAAAAAGAAAAAACATACTGTTGGTTTTGAAGCAGGATTAGATGTTATAACTCCAGGAGAAGCAAAAGTTATAAAGATAGATGGAAATTCAATAACATTAAAATTTACAGCAGATACTACAGTTAAAAATATGACTATGAAAATTGAGGGAATAACTATAAATTCTGATATAACAGAAGGAGCTCAATTGGAAAAATCACAAGTAATAGGAGTAACAACAGATGAAGATATAAAATTATTGATGCGTGATGAAAAGAAGGCTATTATTAACAATATAGAAGATTATATGAAAGCACCTAAGAAAAAATCAGGAAGTTTAGACGATTCGAAATATGAATTTTTCTATTTTACATATTATGAAGCAGGAAAATGGTGTATAGAAGGATGTGGACCAGCTAGTGTTGGTGCATGTCAACCAGGAATTGAACATGGTGTTGGAATATGTCAGTGGACTACAATGACAAGTGGACTTGCAAATATACAGGCACTTTGTGGTAAACTTGCTGAATTAGATAGTAACTTATGTGGAAGTTTGGCTAAATATGCAGATGTAGATAGTGTAACGTTAATTAACAAGTATGCAATGCAGCCAACTTTTGAAGATAGTTATTTAAAACGAGATTTTAAAGCTATAACAGAGAGAGATAAAGAAGCATTTTTGGATTTACAAATACAGATAGCATTAGAAGAAAAATATCAAAATTTTGACGATTTAGAGTTATCATGGATGAAAGAAAGACCGGCTGTTGTACAAGGAACTTTAGGGTCTTTGGTAAACTGGGGACCATATATGGGATGGGAAAATGCAATAAATGAATCAATGAGTGATGAAGAAATTATTATTAATTTATTAAAATATGCATGTACCAAAACTAGTACAGTAGGTAGTTTAAATACTAGATGGAATGCACAAGCTAAATTAGCACTTGATATTTTACATGGTGAGACTGATGCAAAAAGATTTTTAGAAGAAGAAGGATATGGAGATGAGTATGGAACTGGTGGACAATATGTTAACTTCTTATCTACTCAATAAAATATTTAAGGGTGATAAATATGAAAAAAGTAAATTTATTAAAAAGTATAATAGTAATATTAATTATTATTGCTTTGCTAATAATGTTAATTATTAATATTATACGAATGAATAATAGTGCATCGGAAAATGTACTCCAATATAGTAAGAGTGAACAATTTATTTTTGAAGATATTAGTGAAGATTTGGTAAAACCACAATTTTCAGGATTAGTATTGATGAAATATAAAGGTAGTGCATCTCAAGAAGATGTAATAAGGGCAATTTATGTAATGGCAAATGATTTAATACCAAGGTATTACAAGATGTTTAACGGAAAATCAGAATCAGATATAAAAAAATATTATAATGTAACTGCAAATCAGGAATATGCAAAAAGAAAATTGGGAATAACAAGCTATGATTGTTTTAGTAAATTGCAATATAATATTCAGCAGCTAAAGGGTGAAACGTTAAAGTTTAAATCGTATAAATTTATAAAAGACTCAGTAGAAGAAGTTGAAGAAGGAGTAAAAGCAAAATTAACAATATTATATGAAAATAATAAAGAGCTACAATTAGAAATATTCTTAAAAAATAACGTTAAAGATAACGAATCAATATTAGAAGTTTTATAAAAGACTAGTATTAAAAATGTTAACTGATAATATTTGAAAAAAGTGTAAAAATATAAGAATAAGCATTATAACAAAATAACTAAAAAGAAAGGAGTTTCGTATAATGATTAGAGTTATACTGTTATTATACGAGAGGTTATGATGAAAAATAGTTTTAATTTAAAGAATATAATAATAATATTAGTTATATTAGTGCTAATATGTACAAACATAATATTAATTTTAAATAGAAAGACAGTAAAAAATACTGGTAATGTAAATAATGTTAATATAAGTAATAGTACTAATACAAATACAGTACAAGATGAAGAACAAGAAACTTTAGAAAAATTAAAATCTATGAAAGAAAGAGAAAGAATGGAATATTACTTTTCTGAGTTTATGGAATATATAGAAAATGCAAAATATCAAGAGGCATATGATTTATTATATCCAGAATTTAGAGATAAATATTTTAAAACTTTGGATGACTTTAAGAAATATGTAAATAAAACATATCCTGACTTTGTTTCTTTTAGTTATAATGATATAGATAGGCAAGGATATATTTATGTACTTACTATAACTGTTATTAATCCGGATGTAGATAAAACTGAGGCTAAAAAAAGTCAGAGAATTGTAGTAAAAGAAAATAATTTTAACGATTTTGTATTATCATTCCAAGTTATATAAGGAGAAAAGTAAATGAAATTTTGGTTAGATTTTAGATTAAAAGTAAGGAAGTTTTTTAGAGAACATAAAAGAGTAATAATTATAATTGTAATTATTTGGGGATTGATTATTGCAATAAATTATTTTTTGAAAGGTAAGCAAGAACCGGTAAAACCAATTACTACATATGATCCACATAGTCCGGTAATGGATGAAACAGATAAAGTGCCTGATGAATATAAAGAGCCAATTAACAATCTTATAGACAATTATGTGAATTATTGTAATAATAAAGAGTATGAAAATGCATATAATTTGTTGAGTAATGAATTTAAATCTAAATATTGTAATACCCTTGATGGTTTTAAATCATATGTTGATGAATTGTTTGATGAAAAGAAAATCTATAATATTCAGAATTATTCTAATGTAGATAATGTATATGTCTATAGAATAAGATTATTAGAAGATATTTTAGCTACTGGAACAACTGATGGATATGAATATAAAGAAGAAAAAATAGCTATACAAAAAGAAAATGGTGTTTTAAAATTATCACTAAATGGTTATATAGGAGAGAAACAATTAGGAATTATAGCAGAAGATGAGTATATGAGAATAAATATTGTAAAAAAAGATGTAACATATGAAGCAGAAAATTATACGGTTGAAATTACTAATAAAACAGGAAACTATATAAACCTATTAGACAATACAGAATCTGATGAAGTTGTTATGAAAGTTAATGGAGATACAAGAACTGTTAAAGGATTAGAAAATGGAAACTTAGTTGTTTTACCTAATAGTAAAAAGACTATACAACTACCTTTTGATAAATATTTTGATGATGGTGCAAATGCCGATTCACTTGTGTTTAATGCAATAAGAATATTACCAGAATTCTCAGGAAATAAAGATAAAGCAAAGCAAGAAAAAGACAAAGCAGTAAAACTTTATAGTTTGACAATAAATTTACAACCAAATAATAAATAAAATAATAGTAATAAAAATCGCCTTTATAAAATATAAATTATAAAGGTGATTTTTTATGTTTGGGAAGAAGGTTATATTTTGTTTAGTTATTTTTATTTTATTATTTAGTTTTGTACGGAGTTATATATGCAGATGATGAGTTGGAAGAGAATTTAGAAGAAAAGGAATTAAGTGAAGTAATTAATGTTGCAAGCAAAAGTATTGCAGAACCAATAATAAATTCTAGAATAGGAATTATATATGATAGAAAATCTGGGAAAGTAATATGGGGAAAGAACGAAAATAAAAGAAGTGCAATGGCTTCAACAACAAAAATAATGACATGCATAGTTGTAATAGAAAATGCTGATTTAAATGCTGAAGTTAAGGTATCGGCTAAAGCTGCAGGAACAGGTGGTTCGAGACTTGGACTAAAAAAAGATGATAAAATTACAATTAAAGATTTATTATATGGTTTAATGTTACGTTCTGGAAATGATGCAGCCGTAGCACTTGCAGAATATGTTGGAAAAGATAAGGAAGGATTTGCTAATTTGATGAATAAAAAGGCAAAGGAGTTAGGATTAAAAGATACACACTTTGTTACACCACATGGCTTAGATGATCCAGAGCATTATACAACTGCATATGAACTTGCTAAGATAGCAGATTATGCACTGAAAAATGAAATGTTTGCAAAAATTGTAGGTACAAAAGAACATACAATTAATATTAATGGATATGCTAAACAATTATGTAACACAAATGAATTATTAGGTTATTTGCAGGGAGTTAGTGGTGTAAAAACAGGTTTTACTAATAATGCAGGAAGATGTTTAGTTACATCTGTTAATAGAAATGATTTTGAAATAATTACAGTAGTGCTTGGAGCAGATACTAAAAAGATAAGAACTGCAGATAGTATAAATTTGATAGAATATGCATATGAAAATTATAAATATCTAAATATAGAAGATATAGTAAATGAAAAGTTTGGTAATTGGAAAGAAATAAATAAAAAAAGAATACAAGTTGAAAAAGGAAAAAATAAAACTGTTGTATTGAAGTTAAGAGAAATAAAAAACAAAGTAATACCAGTAAAAAAATCTGATATTGATAATATAAATATAGAAATTAATTGTTTATATTATTTGAAAGCGCCAATAGAAAAAGGTGATGTAATTGGAAATTTAAAAATAACATTAAATGAAGAAGTAGTAGAAGTAGTAGATATAGTAAATAATGAAGAAATAAAAAAGAAAGATAGAAAAGATTACTTTTTAGAATTTTTGAAATCTACATATTGACTTTTATAATTAAATTTGTTATTATAGTAATTGCTTCTGGAAAAAGAAGCATATGCGGGAATAGCTCAGTTGATAGAGCGCTGCCTTGCCAAGGCAGAGGTCGCGGGTTTGAGCCCCGTTTCCCGCTCCAAATTTTATTATATAAATTTTTAAAATTAGTGTCATATCTAATAAGTAAAAGCATATAATAAAATATAAAGAAAACAAACGACATACCAAAATTAAATATAGTATAGAAACAAAATATTTGGTATATAGTCTTATGTAGTTTATGGCGATATAGCCAAGTGGTAAGGCACGAGTCTGCAAAACTCTGATCCCCGGTTCGAATCCGGGTGTCGCCTCCAAAGCAAAGTGTATAAATGTTGATAAAACAACATTTATACACTTTTTTTATTATAATAAAATACCAAACAATGTTTATGAAAGTTTGAAATAGATTTGTAATAGTAAAGTAGTGTTAGAATTAAAAAAGTAAAAGAAATACAATTGTTTTATAAAGAAGATTACATAACTTCTGAGTGAATTTTATAACTGAGAAGTATGCATTAAAAACATATAAGTATTAGATTGACAAGTTTGTTATTTTGATAAAACAAAACAATATTTTTGCATAATAAAGTACTATAAATATTATTATAAACAAAAACTGTGAAAGGCTACGGAAAATAGGAAAAAAACAAAAAAATATATGTAAAATAGTTGCTTTTGTAATGAAATTGTAATATAATTGTAATATGGGTTTTAAAAATATAATCGTACAAAAGATAAATAAAAATATAGTAAATATCATATAAATAATTATGATATTTAATTGTTTTAAAGTTAAAATAAATAAAATATAAGGAGTGTTTATTTGTATGAAGGAGAATGTATTTAAAAAATTAGTTTGTGTACTAATAATAGTTTGCATGCTAGCTATGATGTTTGTACCAACTTATGTTAAGTCAGCTAATGTTGTTGTTTCAAATATGAGCAATACAGGACGTGGTATAGGAAAAACATCAATATATACTGTAAAAATTAATGGATATAATAATTTATATTGTGTTAGAGGTGGAGCTACTCTAAAATCAGGTATGCAATTAAGCGATGATGGAGTAAGCTTATATACAACTACAGGAGCTGTTGTAAAAGATTCTAGTGCAATTCAATGGATATTAGATAATATGTATTTAACAGAAGGAACAGATGCAAACACACAAAAAGTAATGAGACAAAATCTTATTAATATAATGAAAAAATATAATACATATAAAGATGCAAACGGAAATGGATTGTTAAATCAAAAATTGCATGGAAATGGAATTAATGATAAATGGATAACTAACGCAATAGATGATGTTTTAAATGATAAGACAACATTATATGCAGTTCAACAATATGCAATATGGGATCATGTAAAAAATTCTGTAAGTGCATATGACAATACAATGAAAAATTCAGATGGAAGTTATAATGCTATTCCAGGTGCAAAAGCAAAGCAAGTTCATTATACAGCACTATATATTACATTAAGTGAATTAGCAGCTGAAGCACAAAAAAATGGTTATAAATCACCAAATAATTCAGGACGTAGTTTTGATGTTCAAATAGAAAAACAAGCTAATACTAAAGTAACAGTAGCAAATGATGGTAAATCAGCACTAATAGGTCCATATAAATTAAAAAATAATCATTCATCTGTATCAAAATCTTTTAGTGCAACAATTAACTCAGATAAAGCAGATAAAGTTGAAACTGTAAATGCAAGTGGAAATGCTGTTAGCGTATCAGAAACTCAAGGTGAGTTTTATGTAAAAGTTACATATAATAAAGGTTTTGCAAAAGGAACAAAATATAATATAGGTATTAATGTAGGATTAAGTGGTTATAAAACTATAGCTACACTATTAGATACAACTAATAAATATCATCAACCATTAGTAACAATTAGAAAACAACCATATAATAGTAATACTAAAACAGAAATCGTAGAAGAAGAAAATTTAAATGGAGACTATAGTTTAGTATTAGAAAAAATATCAGTTGGTGGAGAAAAAGTTTCTGGAGTTACATTTAAAGTAAAAGAAGGAAATGGAGAAGAAAAAGCTTACGGACCAACAGATTCTAACGGAGAAATTAAAGTATTCGAAGGAAAACAAATAACAAAAGAAGGTGTAGATGAATATACAATTACAGAAGTAAATGTAGGTAAAAATAAATTAATAAAAGTACAAGATCAAATTAAAATATATGTTACTAAAACAATAGCAGATGGAAAATATGTTGTATCAAAAGCTTCTTTTGAAAAAGATAAAGATGTTAAAGAAAAGACTGTAACATTAGAAGATGGAACAAAAGGAACTGTAACTATGACTAATACAAATAGTTTAGTTAAAGTAATTGTACCAAATAAAAAAGATGAACCAAAAGAATTTGATTTAGCATTAAGAAAAAATATAGCAGAAATAAAAAGAGATGGAAAAAATGTAGATATAGGAAATGATAGAAATCCAGAAATAAATGTAAATTCAGCAACTAAATATTTACAAACTAAAACAGCGGGATATTATCACACAAAAAATCCTGTTACAGTTAAACCAGGAGATACAGTAGTATATTCAATTAGAGTATATAACGAAGGTTATATAGATGGATATGCAAAAGAAATAACAGATTATTTACCAGCTGGATTAGAGTTTATAAAAGATAGCCAAATTAACAAAGATAATGGTTGGACAGCAACAGAAAACCAAGATGGAACAACAACAGTAAAAACAAATAAATTACAAGGAGAATTAATTAAAGCATCACAAGGTGCAGACGGTTTCTTAAATTATGTAGCACAAAAATCAGCAGGAAATAGTGTAAAAGAACCAGAATTTAGTAAAATGGTTCAAATAGAATGCAAAATAAAAGATGATGTACAAGATAGTAAATTATTAGTAAATGTAGCAGAAATTACAAACTATGGATATACAGGTGAAGATGGAAATTATATAGAAGCCAATAAAGATGGTGTAGATGTAGATTCTGAAGAAGATAATGTATTTAAAAAGAATGACAAAATTAAAAATATAGATGATTATTATAACAATAATGTAAAACCTCAATATAAAGAAGACAACAAAGATTATAAAGGTGAACAAGATGACGATGATTTCGAAAATGTAATAGTTAAACCAGATTCAAATCAATTTAAATTTGTTTTAAATAAAGTAGACGAAGAAGGAAATCCTTTAATTGGAGCAGACTTTACAGTAGAAAGATTTAAAGAAAACAAAAATGATGTATTATTAGATAATAAAGAAGTTAAAGGTACTTATGAAGTTTTAGAAGACAATGTAAAAATTAATACTACATATTTATATAAAGTTGTTGAAGTTGAAAGTGCTCCACAATATGTAAATGTAATGAATGGAAAATACATTACAATTGCAACATATATGAATAGTGATAAAAAATTAGTCTTAGGTGCTTACCAAAAAGATGAAACAGCCAATGAGTATTATTCAAAATATGGATTTACTATAAATAATAATGATGGAAGTATAGTAACAAAAGATCAAACAGATTTATATGATAAGATTAAAGTTGCAGTTAAAAATGAAACAGAACCACAACAAGTAACAATTACTATACCAAACGAAAAAGAAGTAATTCCAGGAAAATATAATATTCAAATTAAAAAGGTAGATGCCAAGGATCAAAATAAAGTATTACAAAATGCTGTATTTACAGTATTAGATAGAAATAAAATTTCATCAGAAGTAACAACAAATGCAAGTGGAATTGCAACAGTTGCAAAAGATGTTGATATAACCAAAACAGAAAAAGATAAAACATCAATAGATAATTATGTAATTGCAGAAAAATCTGTACCAGATGGTTATGTATTAATAAAAGATCATCAACTTATAGTTAGAGTAACAACAGGATTAACATCTGATAATAAAAATTATGAAGTAAAAGATGTAGATGTAAGTATTTCACAAAAAAGTGGTTCAGAAAATACACAAGCAGAAAAAGAAATGCTTGAAAAAGGTGTAAGCAAAAAAATAAGTGGAAATACAATTACAATTACAATACCAAATAATCCAGAAGATAAAGAATTTGATTTAGCATTAAGAAAATTTATTACAGGTGTAAATGGAAAAGAAGTTACAACAAGAATACCAGTATTTAAAATAGACGAACAAGGAAAGTATATATATGAACATACTAAAGAACCAGTATTAGTTGCAAACTCTAATATAGTAACATATACATTAAGAGTATATAATGAAGGTGAAGTTGCAGGATATGCAAAAGAAATAAAAGATGATGTCCCAGAAGGACTAGAATTTTTACCTGATGACGAAACAAACAAAGAATATAGATGGATTATGTTAGATAAATATGGTAAAGAAACTGATAATGCAAGTGATGCAAAATATATAACAAGTGATTATTTATCAAAAGAACAAGAAAAAACAGCAGGAGAAAACTTGTTAAAAGCATTTGATAAAAAAGCATATGAAGCAGGAAGCATAAAAGAACCAGATTATAGAGAAGTAAAAATTTCATTTAAAGTAAATATGCCAGATAAATCTGAAGAAATTATTATAAATCAAGCACAAATCTCAGATGATAGTGATGAAGATGGAAATGAAGTAACAGATAAAGATTCAACACCAAACGAATGGATAGAAGGAGAAGATGATCAAGACATCGAAAAAATAAAAGTACAATATTTTGACTTAGCATTAAGAAAATGGGTAACAAAAGCGATAGTAACAGAAAATGGAAAAGAAACAGTAACAGAAACAGGACATAAAGCAGAAGATGATCCAGAAGAAGTAGTAAAAGTAGATTTAAAGAAGAGTAAAATAAAAGATGTAGTAGTAAAATTTGAATATCAAATAAGAGTAACAAATGAAGGACAAATAGCAGGAAGTGTAGAAGAAATATCAGATTATATACCAGAAGGATTAAAATTTGTAGCAGCAGATAACCCATTATGGAAAGAAGTAGATGGAAAAGTAGTAACAGATCAATTAGCAGGACAAATAATGCAACCAGGAGAAAGTAAAGAAGTAACAATATTATTAACATGGATAAATAGAGAAGATAATATGGGATTAAAAATAAATGTAGCAGAAATAAGTAAAGATTATAATGAATATGGTTCACCAGATATCGACTCAACACCAAACAACAAAGTACCAGGAGAAGATGATATAGATGATGCACCAGTAATGCTAACAGTAACAACAGGAGAAAAAGTAATGTACTTAGGAATTTATATAGCAGTACTTGCAGTAATTGCAGTAGGAATATACGGAGTAAAGAAATATATAATTAAATAAGTAAGTAAAAAAAGAAGTAGATAAATTTTTATGTAGGGGACGGGGCAAAAAGCTGAAATTTCATCTTTTTGCCCCGTCCCCCTATGTTAAACTTTGTAAAGCATATATCCGTAAGCTTTTTTTAGAATTATATATAATATTAAAAATATATTATGAAAATGTAAACTAAATGTAACAAAACACTAGAAATGTACTTCCGTACGTAAGAAACACTTTTGCCAAGTTTTGTGGGATTTACAATTCAAGTTATAAGTACTTATAATTATTATAGCGAAAAAGACAAAAAAGAAAGGATATAACTAATATGAATAAGTTTAAAAAATTAGATAAAAGAGTAATTACTATTATTTCTATAGTTTGCTTGATTTTAGTTAGTGCGGTTATTGCAGCTTTAGCTGAAAGTAGTACAAGCGAAATATATGGAAATGAGAGCATAATCTCTGGAGATTTATATTTCATGAGTAAAAATCAAAAGGTTACATCAATTCCTGTTGATGAACCAGTATCATTACATGTATTTATAGGACTTAGTGCAAGTGCAACTAGTGACCAATATTATGTAATAGATTTGGATAGTTTGGATTTTGATATATATAACTTAAATAGTGAAAATAAAATAAAAATTCAAGCATCAGAAGGGAATATAATAGAGGCTTGGGTACGAGATAAAGGAGATGGAACTGGAGAAATTGTAATTTCTGGTTGGAAATCTGGTACTACATTATCTTTTAACTTAACAGGTGAGTTCCATGAAAAAGGTAAAACTACAGCTACAATGGCTACTAATAAAAACTTTAGTAATGGAAAACTAACAGCTGAAATAGAAAGTTATGGAGAAAATTTAATTGAATATAGTAATAGTAAAAATGTAAATTATAATTCATTATATATTTCACCAGATGGAACTGTTATTAAAGATGCAAGTGGAAATGATTTATCTACAAATAATTCATTATTAGAATATACTTTAAGAGGAACTTTAGTAAATAATCCAGATAATGAAACAATAACTAAAATAACAGTAAATGATACATTAACTATTCCATCAGGAATTAATATTGAGGATTTGGATACATTAAAGAGTTATTTAAGCTTTTCTGGAATAGATGAAAATGATATAAAAATTACTGTTGGAACTACAGATGGAACATATATAAGAAAAGTAAATATAAGTTATACCTTAGATTCTTCAAATGAAATAAACAATTATTTATATTCAGATACAAATAAGATGTATTTTGATGTTGTAAATGCAATAAAAAATAATGGAACAAATATTAGTAAGGGAACAACAATAACATTGCAAAATGAACTAGAATCATCTTATGAATCAAGTTTCCACAAGGGAACTGCAGATAAAGTATCAGCTGAAACAACAATAGAAAAGGAACCAGGAAGTAAATTTGATTATGATAAAGAAGTTGATTCTGTAAAAGATAATCATAATACATGGAATGCTGGACAAGGTTTTGTAGTTCAAGGTGATGAGATTAAATATCGTATAACAATAGATAACTCTGGTTCTGAAACTGGCAAGGTTAATTTTACAGATTGGATTCCAATTGGTACTGAATTTGTATCTGTAGAAGTCGTTGAAACAAATGGTGCAAGTGATGTAACATGGGCTAAAAATGAATATGATGGAAGAAAAATAGAAGGATCTGCAACAATTAATAAAGGTGGAAAATTAGTACTTGCTGTAACAGTAAAAGTTACAGGAGATAATAATACTACTTTAAGAAATGAGTTATGGTCTAATAATACAGTGGTAGATTATGCAGATGTACCTCAAAAGAAAAAAGTGGATTTAGCCATAAGTAAGGTTTCTGATAATGCTAATGTAAATATTGGAGATACAATAACATATACAATTAAAGTAACAAACAATGGTATTATGGATACAACGACAGATGTTGTAGATTTTATACCAGATGGATTTGAAGTTACAGATAGTAATGGTGGAACTATTACAACTGAAACAGATGAAAATGGAAACAATGTAACTAAAGTAACTTGGAGTAATGTTACAATACGTGCAGGAGAGACTATTACTTATACATTAGTTGGTAAGGTAAAAGACAATGCACCATCTACAATAATTAATAAAGTTTATGTTGATAAAGATGGAAACAATGAAAAATGGGATGATGATTATGTTTATATAATAGATCCAGAACAATCAACAACATTAACTAAACTTGTAAATGGAAGTTCAAGCATTACAGCAAGTTATGGAGATGCAATAACATATACGATATCATTAAGAAATACAGGTGTAAGTTATAATTTAGATGATGTAGGTGGAAAAATTGTAGTAAAAGATACAATTCCTTCAGAAATTTCTTGGGATTCTAGTAAAGTATACTATGAAGTAAATGGAACAAAATATACAGATGGAATAGAAATAAATGGAAATGATATAACATGGACATATACTGGAACAGGTCTTACAGATAATATATTCTCACAATGGCAAACAATTAAATTGTATATACCTGGAACTGTAAATGTAAAGCCACAAGATGGAATATTAGAAATAAGAAATACTGCTAAAAGTGAAACTTTAGATCGTGAATCTACAGCAATAATTTATGTAAAACCAGCAGAAAAAGTGGATTGTGAAAAATATGTGTATAGAATTTATGATGATAAAGGAAGTTTAATATATCAAAATACTACAGGTGGAAAAGTAGATAATATTGATACTTTAGTAAGAGAAAATTATACTGTAGTATACAGAGTAAAAATAAGAAATATTGGTGAAAATGATGTTAAAAAACTTGTACTTAATGAATATGCAAGTGATGCAAGCCAATTATTAATAGATAATTCATATTACACACAAATTGACGTTTCTGACACAAGTATTACAACAGACAATGGAAGCATTGTTGTAAAACAATATGACCAAAATGAAAATTATATTGGATGGTTTACTACTCCTTATATTTACTATTGGGGAAGCGCTGATATAACAACAGAAGATTATAAGGATAGAAATGATTATACAAGACTTTATAGTGATGGAATTGGAGAATTTTCTTTAAGTCCAAATCAAGAAATTACTTGGGAATATTCAATGAAAACATCTAATACAGAATTTTATAGAGCAACTAACTATGTAAAAAATAAAGAAGATAATGTTGTTTATCCATCTGAAACTTTGTATGCACCAAAAGGAATTAAATCTATAGAAAAAGGCGTTGCATTAACAGATATAGATAATATTTCTACAGCAAATACATATAAAGATAGATTAAGTTTATTGTACAAAGATGTAAATAATAAATACTTTATGTATAAATTATCTGTTGTAACAGAAGGATATTTAGATGAAACTTTTACAATTAATGATGTTTTAGGAAATACGAATTTAAAATATGTAACAGATGAATCTAATAGCAATTTACCAATTGTTAAGATGAAAATGCAAACATATGAAGGTGGATATGAATATGATTTTAATTCATATAAAACAACTATTAATGGAAACAATATGCAAATAACAATTACCCCACCAGCAGAAAGTACACAAAATAAAAGCATATATTATACAATTTATTATTTAGTTAAATTAGATGATAATGCTAAAGGAAATATAACATCAATAAATACAGCATCAATTACAATAGGAGAAAAAACTGTATCAGATACAGCAGAAGTAGTTATATTAGAAGAACAAACTTATCCAGGACTTGAAAAGAAATTCCAAGGTGTATATTTTGATAATACTACACAAAAGGATGAAACAGGTTATAATCCAAGATTAACTACAGGAGCAACAGAAGGCGCTCATATTGTTTGGAATGTATCTATTACAAATGCAAAAGCTACAAATGCTAAAGATATGTTAAATTATACAATTCAAGATGTTTTACCTACATTATATAGTTATGATGATACATACAGAAATAATTCTACAAGTACAGCTAAATATTATCCAAGTATCATTATATATGATGATAGTGGTAAGGCTATAAAGACAATAAATGCATATGATAGTTCTTCAAATGGATATAATACAGCATTTATAGAGCCAGAAGTAACAACTATTACAGAAGATGGAATAACTAAGAATTTGATAAAATGGAATTTTAATGGTGATGAGTATAAATTACAACCAGGTTATAAAATGGTAATAACATTTTCAACTAAAATAGATACTCCGTCAGCAGGTAAATTTATAAATAATGCATACTTAACAATAAAAGATGGATTCTTAGATAGTAATGTATGTAGTGGAACAGTTAAATATTTTAATGGAGAAAAAGCAATAAATGCACAAGATTCTATAACAACATATTCTGCAATAATAACAACATCATATAAGGAAGTAGAAACTTTATATGATACTTCTAGTCCATTATATGGATATGCAAGTAGTAATAATAAAACAGAACAAACAATGAAGGGACAAGCAGGAGAAGACATTAGATATACATTAAATATAGAAAATAATTCTGAAGATACAATGAAAAAACTTGTGTTAATTGATAGACTTCCATATGTAGGAGATAAATATACATTAACAGATGATAACAGAAATTCAGGATTTTCAATAAAATATAAAAATTTAGAAAACATTAAATTTTATAAATATAATTCAGATACAAAACAAGAAACAGAAATGTTATTAACAAATGGAACTGATTATAAAGTAGAATTTTCAAATGAAAAACAAAATTCGTTTAATTCTGAAAGTTCAGATTGGATAGGAGGAAGCCAAGTTGCTTCATGGCACGAAGGATTCCAAGATGGAGATGTTAATATAAGAATAACTTTCTCTGAAAATTTATATATTAATCCAAATGAGAAAATGGTTGTAAAATTAATTGCAAGCATACCAGGAGGAAAAGAAATAGAAAATTCAGGAGAAGATCATATTTCTTGGAATAACTTTGGATATTGTTATACAGCTGTTAAATATGAAGACAATAGCCAAGTAATATCTGATGATATAGTAGCAGAATCTTCAAAAGTTGGTGTTTGGGTAGAAGAGCAATTAACTAAGTTGAAATTTACTAAAGTATGGAATGATAATAATAACTTCCATAATGTGAGACCAACAGAGATAAAAATTCAATTACAAAAAAGATTAGAAGGCGAAACTGAATATACAAATGTAGGAGATCAAATTACAATAGATAGTTTAGTATATCAATCAGCAACAAATCCAAATGAGTGGATTTATACATTTGAAGATTTACCAAAATATGAAAATGGTAAAAAAATAGAATATAAAGTTATAGAAGTTTCAACAAGTCAAAATTATGAAAAAACTGAACCAGAAATTAGTGAAAATGATGATGGATTCATAGTAAAAATACAAAATACAGAAGTAACAGGAAAAATTAAAGTTAAGAAAAAAGTAAAATATAACAATGATGATATATCAAACTCTGTAGATAAAACATTCTATTTTGTAGTAAAAATGAGTGGTAATAGATATGTAATGCATGATGAAAATGGAAACACATATATAGAAACAATTTCATCTTTAGTAGGTTCAAATAAACTTGCAAATGCATTATGGGAAATCAATCCTAAAAACAAAAATGATATAGAAATTGATAATCTAATAAAAGGAGAAAGTTATCAAGTAATAGAGGTTACAGAAAATGGTGAAAAAATAGGAACTAATAATTCAAACTATAATGTTACATATAGTAGTGATTCTGTAACAGTAGAAAGTGCATCAAAAATAGAAGAAATAACAATTACGAATGCTATAAAAACTAAGAATTTGGAAATTACTAAAATATGGAATGATAGTATAAATACAAGTCATAGACCAGAATCTATAGAAATTATAGTATATGCTGGAGATAGTATTGCTAAAGATATATATGGAAATGATGTAAAAGTAACATTAAATAGTTCAAATGCAACAGATGATTATACATGGAAATATATATTTAGTAATTTACCAGTATTAGATAGAAATGGAAATGAAATAATTTATACAATAAAAGAAAACTTCAATTCTGAATTTTATAATTCAAGTATTGATGGAACAAAAATAACAAATGATTTTACAGTTCCTGGTGATAAAATAACAATTACAGTTAATAAAGAGTGGGAATCATTAGAAAGTTATATTCCAGATTCTATTAAAGTAGTTTTAAATGAATATATTGATAATAATTTAACTAATACAAAAGAAATAATAATTTCTAAAAATGATTGTACAATTAGTAATGATGGAACATGGGTTTATGTAATAAACAATCTTCCAAAATATGATAGTGCAACAGGAAAAGAAATTAGATATGAAGTAGTAGAACAAAAGCTAAAAAACTTTGAAGTAAAAGTAGTTAATAGTAATTATGAAGGTGATAGTAAATCTATTACACTTAAAAATACATTAAAGAGAGGTTCTTTAACTGTTACTAAAAAAGTTAAAAGTGCACATGATGAAGATATAACAGATAATATGAATGCAAGTTATTATTTTATTGTAAAATCTGGAAGCAAGTACTTAGATGCAAATGGTGAACTACAAGAAAATCCATATAAATTTACAATAACAACTGGAAGAGATTCTCAGCATAGTGTAACAATTCAAAATGTATTGTTAGATAAAGAATATACTGTAATAGAAACAGACATAAATGGAACACCGCTAGGAAATAATACAGAAGATTATAATATATCTTATAATACTTCTGATACTGTAACTATTACAGAGGAAAGTCCAAACGGAAATGTAGAAATTATTAATAAATTAATTAATAAAAAACTTGTAGTAACAAAAGAATGGAATGATAATAATAACTTCCATAATATAAGACCAACAGAAATAAAAATTCAATTACAAAAGAGATTACAAGGTGAAACAGGTTATACAAATGTAGGAGATCCAGTTACAATAAGCAGTAATAATCAAGTTCAAGGTAATGCAAATGAATGGACATATACATTTGAAGATTTACCAAAATATGAAAATGGTAAGAAAATAGAATATAATGTTGTCGAGATATTAGATAATTTAAATTATAACCAAAATGTAGGAAATGTAATAGAAACAGAAGATGGATATAAAGTAGTTATAGAAAATACAGAACAAGTAGGAAATATAAAAGTAAACAAAAAGGTAACATATAACACAGAAGATATATCAGAAAATATAGATAAAACATTCTATTTTGTAGTAAAAATGAGTGGTAATAGATATGTAATGCATGATGAAAA
>ERZ779913.100-NODE-100-length-45763-cov-10.4701_pt1 | contig 45763 bp, 43 predicted proteins | sample MGYA00511547_ERZ779913 | MGnify/ENA primary metagenome ERZ779913 (study PRJEB29588, sample SAMEA2149539) | human gut metagenome | biome: human gut; feature: human-associated habitat; material: faeces | place: Denmark | collected 2008/2010 ...
TTATTGATTAAATTACTGAATAACAGTAGATAATAATCTTTTTAAGGGGCGACTAATTAATGTGATCCCGACGAATTGAGTTCAGAACAAAGTCGGTTGAATATCAATCGTTCTCGTAACATTGATATATAGCTTCTTTTTAAAGCAGAAATATTCAGCTATTGTACTAAATTTATCAAAGACCATATGTCTTGAATCTATGGTCACTGTTCACGGAACGATATAAAGTAATATTTTCAAGATAGAAATGCTTCAGACAACGATAGTCTTAATTATGGGAAAGTATCATAATAAGCATAATTTTATGCATTTAACCTGGTTGTGGCACGATGAATTCTATAAGTTTGCTTTTGGTGATCGTAGCGAATATTGTTTGTATTTCTTTGACTTTCAATACTATAAAGATTCAACAAATTTCGCTAGTCACCAAATTTACAAGAACTTACAATTCGTCCAACTTACGTTAAAAACAAATATAAAATATTTTCAATTTTCATTATTTGCATAATAATAGATGTTACCAATTTGTATAATTGTCATAAAGAACCCAATTCGCTGATTGGTAAAAGATAGGGGTATCTCCACTATAATAATCTAAGCTCATAGTATAATATAATTCCATATCCCCATCTTTAATAACAGCTTTAAAGCTTAAAAAACTTATTTCTTCATTGGCAATCTTATTACTGTCATAGCTGGGGTATATACCACTGCAATCTCCATTACTACCATAAGAGCCGTCAGCATTACAAACTACAATTAATTTATCCCTATATTCACCTCCCCACCAAGCACCTATTTTCCATTTTCCATATTCTCTACCTTGAACAAAACTCCATTGCAGAGTTTTGTTGCTAATCTGTGCCTTAGCTTTTTTTATACCGTTATCTAACGTTTTCATTTGCACATAAATTACACCATCACTTTCATATATTTTCATATCACCATAACCCAATCTATCTGCCTTGCCACTTTTCCTCCATACACCTAAATACTCGTTATAATCGTTTGAATTCTGTTGTCCAAACATTACGAATGGAAAAAACGTCAGAAATATCATTACATAGATAAACTGTCGATTAATATTATTTTTCATAATTTCATCTTTTTTTTTGATTAAACAAATATTTTGTAGCATACAATAAGTCAAGTATCGTAAATTCTATAACAATATATATTTTTTCATCTTATTGCTTGTTTTGAATGATCATATTACCTAATTATATTCTGCGCCACAAGTAAAGCATTTTAAATAGTATACAATAACTTGTTTATATGGATGTCCTGTCCCGTTGCACGCTTTACAGTCTGGACCATCATACCTAATTTTCCCGTTTATTATCCGCCCCTGTCTTCCTGTACCATTACATACAGTGCATTTTCTGGATTGGTCATGTCTGTTTACAACTTTACTGCACTGCGTTAGTATTCCTTTCCCGCACTTAGGGCAGACTTGATCTTTATAGATGTTATTATTAACACATTCATGTTTAGTCGCATTATTATGACTAATTTTGAAATTCTGATTGGCACAAATTATTGTTGGTATGGCCATCATAAAAATTAAAAAGATTTTTTTTTCATAGCTATATTATTTTTTAGTTAAAGTTTATATTGCCTTTGGTTAATTAATTTATTACATGTTTATGATATTGACGATATGATGTTTTCGTTATGATAACTATATGGACCTATTAAGAAACTTTTTGGTCATTATATTTTATCAATACAAAAATTATTGTGACAAGTTTTAGTTCTCATTTATCTTTTTCATATCGGCAACATTTTTTGTTATACTTATTGTTACATAGGTCATTCTCACCATATCTTCTACACAAACCCATTCATAAACGCTGTGTGCAGCTTGTTGACCGCTGTATATGCAAGGTCCTCCACGGAGCCCCTTGGCCGCCATCATTGCGGATGTTGTACCGCCACGTTCACTGCAGGGACTCATTTTTAAACCGTACTTATCAGCGCTTTTAGTTATTATTTCAGCTGTTCCTGGATACATCGTATAAGCAATGTTTTCGTATTGCATTGTTTCGTGTCCAGCTTCAATTCTTACAAAAGGATACGCTTTAGCTGTAAGTATTTCAGCATTTTTCAGCATTTGACGTAATGTGTCACCTTCATTTTTATCAAAATATCTCAGTCGTACTTTTACAAGATAGTCTTCCGCTAGTTCTTTTCCCATGCTGTCTGTCGGATGTGTCATTGAGTAGCAATGTATATATCCTTGTTTGTCTTTACTTGCAGAAGGATGTTTCTTTGGATCTATCTGTCCTATGAAATATGAAGCTGCCGTTAATGCATCACCATATTTATTTACGAATCCGTCACCAGGATGTGTATCGTGTCCGATGAAATGATAATTGAGCATGGAGGCAGTAAAGTTTTCAACAGAAAATTTATCGGGCATATTTCCGTCAACATCTATTATAATGTCAGGATTTCCGTCAACATATTTTCCTTCGAAACGGTCTGCTGCGCGTCCTATATCTTCATTTTGTGAAAATACGAAATACAAATCACCATGTTTAATCTTTTTGTTTTTAACAATTATTTCTATTGCTCCTACAAGTACCGTTACACCTGCTTTGTCGTCAGCGCCTAGCAATGTGCTTCCGTCAGATGTTATTATAGTTTTTCCTTTACAATTTTTTAAGTGCGTACCTTGTGGACTATTGGGGCTTAGAACTATTCCTGCAGGAAGTTTAATGTCTCCTCCGTCATAATTGTAATGAACAATAGGCTTAATATTCTGTGCCGGAGTCTCAGGCGTAACATCAAGATGAGCCATAAACATAAGTGAAGGAACGTCTTTGTTCTTAATGTTTGAAGGTATCTTTACATACACATATTGGTCGTTACTGCGTATTATTGTTGCATCACTGCCTTTGCATATTCCGCATAATTCGTTTTCCAAATATTCAGCTATCTTTATTTGCCCAGGAGATATAGGAAAAACATTCATGTCAGCAGTATCTATGCTTTGGCTGCTTATTTTAGCATAGTTTAGAAAACGGTTTTCTGTTCTTTTTATATATTTCATCATCCTATTTATGGCTGTGGTTTTATGTATGGATATTTTATGATTTTTGCCATTAAATGAATTTATAAAATTAGGTGCAATTTTCCCATTATGTAAATTTTTGGGATTTGGTATTATTCCTTTATTATTATTGTTATTATTATTAGGGCTATTTATATATTTTGTTGTTGATAATACTCCCATATTCGGTAACGCCTTTTGAGGCATTGGGTACTTTTGAGTCTCAATTGCTGATTCTATAATTTTTGCGTTTGTTACTACCTTAAAGCTATTTTTTGTGGCGGCTTTCAGCGAATTCTTTATTATTTTAAACTTTTGCGCCTTAGATTCAAATATAACAAAGTTAAATGCAATAATGCATGCAAGTATAGCTAAAATTTTATCTGTCAATTTCATGATTAATAAATTTAATGGTTATTTTTAGTAAATGTTAATTTAATACAGAATCATGTCATGAAATAGCAATATAGTGAATACTTCTATTAATATAAAATTACTTCGGTAAATAGTAGTTTATGTCGAATCTGATAAATATGGTATAGTTTGCTTTGCCTTCTACTTCATCGAGACACGGCTTTTGATCAGAAGGACATAACAATATAGTTTTACGGTCTTTTGTGATAAAGATGTTTTTCTTTATGTTGTCTGTTGAATAACCAAAAGTGTAATACAAATCCACTTTGTCACCATTCTTTAATATATCGGGATCAATATTAAGATCAGAACATGCTTCAAATTCTGTCTCTACGCCATAGTAGTAATATGAAGTGCTATAACCATCGTATCTGTACTTACGGTCGTCTTTTGCAATGTCGTTATAAAAGTTGAGCCATCTGTTAAGGTAGTTTATGGCCTGTTGTCTAGTATAATTAACAGTTTGGTAATTAGACACCATACCATAATTTAAACTTCCCCATGTATTGTTTTCAAAAAGAACATCTCCATTATCTAAAAATATCAATGCCCAAAAATTTGGACCTTTTAAAGTTGCATACTCAAAATTTAGAAAACCTCTGCTATCTAGGCATTCATCTAAAGGAAGGTAATAATATACACAGGAGGATTTATAATTTATCTTTTTGCCATAAATAGGTATTACAGATAAAATAATGATAATAAAGGTGATAAGTTTTTTCATAATAAATATAATTATTGGTTAATATTCTTTTGAACTCTATTATAGCATATTCTTTTTCATTGTATTTTGTAAAAAATAACTTTGTGATTTTCATTCCATATCCATGATGAATTGTTCCATGCATGATTTATATAACCTACTAGTTTGTTTTCTGACAAATTTTCATCATTCTCTTGATAAAAGAAACAAATATGAATATATAAATTGCTTATATTCTCTGAACCGATAAATTTAACTCTGAAAGATTCTGCATGAATTGAATTACCTGTATTTAGTATGTATTTTCCATAATCGGGCCAATACCCGAAATTTATAGTTTGCCAATCTGTTACTCTCTCTAAGTAGGCAGAATACTCATAAGGAACTGTAACAGTACCATTACTATTAACTTCAAAGCAGTAAGTGTTACCGCCGAATTTAATTTCAGGGGCTGTAACCCATTTACCTACTAAATTTTTATTAAATCTTATTTTTCTTATATTTCTAAATGTTTCACATTTATTACTTTCTTCTTCGGCAATATCCTTTTTGTCTGGACACAATTCAACATATTTTTTGAAACATTCTTGCGAACGGTCTATCCAACTTGATATATACCCTTTGCCATAAAGTTTTCCTAATTCAAAGTAGGCTTCAGGATAATCTTGAATGGCAACAAGCTTTTCAAGTTCATTTATTACAAGTTCGTTTTCGGAAAATGTCTTTGCTTCTTCTTTGTATATCATCGCATTGTTCCAATATCTTTTTGCCTCAGGGCTTAAAGTCTTATTGGTTTTCTGTTGTGCTGAAATATTAAAAGTTAAGAAAAGGAATAATATGAGTAAAGATTTAAAATGCATGTTAAAAGGAATTTTGTGCCTTGCAAACTCCTTAAAATAGGCGGTTAATAATTTCTCAGATTAGATACTAAAAAAGACGTGGGAGTTTCTACTTGTCGCTTATCCCACAGTCAGGCTCTCGCATTGCCTCTCTCTTAGGATAAACAACGCAGTCAGCCCACGTCACGACATATTATAATCATAAGGAAGAATACTATTCCTCCTTCTATAATACACCTCACGTAGACGCTTTTCGTCGCTTTATCTTCGAAGAGAGTTCAAATTTGCGAGATTCGACTGTCGAAGATAACGTTTGTAAACGTCCTTTACCAGTAAATAACTCACGCTTAACTTTATATAGTTATATGAGCTATTGCAAAATTACATTATTTTTATTATTTGCCAAATAAAATATGTGAAAAAATAACGTTTTAATTATTTTTAATAATTAACAATTGCGTGAATTGTTTTATATAAATCTGTGTCGCTGTATAGAGTATTTATAATCGTTATTATCCAAGGCGGACGTTTCCGTCGTTATATCTTCGAAGAGAATTTAGCTTTGCAAGATTTGACTGTCGAAGACAACGTCCGCAAACGTCCTTAATGATTTTTTACATGGGTATTTTCCGTTAGTAATTGTTACATTGCAAATATATTATTTTTTAAAGTTTTTTCCAAATAAAATAAAGAATAATTTTATAAAAATTAAATTTTAATTTACAATAGGTTTAAAATTAACTATTTAACTTGTATATTTCTATTTTTGTTGAATTATATTCTTTTATTGTTTGTAATACTTTGTTATTAAAGATACTTCATTAGGTCAGATTTTCTGATATGATATTTATCTATAGTGTAATTAAATTTATCTAATTTATAGCAAAACGTCATTTACCTATCGTCATGTGAAAGTTGGAAAATAGAGTAATTCTGTTGCTTATTTATTGGATATGTTATGCATTTTATGGTGTTTTGCGTGCTAAAATGACGGGTTTTTTGGTGCAGAAAGCGTGATGTTGTGTGTTATTATGCCGTTTTTTGTGATGTAGATGGGCGAGTTGCTTGTCAATAATGACCGGTTTTTTAATCGTAACTCTATGGTTTACTACCCGTAAATGGCCGAGTAATGTTTTTTAACATTATAAGATTTTTGCACATAATTGTGGATAACTTTCTATTGTGTTGATATAATGGTTGTTACGACTGCACACAAAAATAGTTGATTTTTGCGTATAATTTATGGTTTTCGGAAAAAATGTGGATATGTGCACATACGAAAAATCACAATGAAAGCAAATTTTGATGTTTGCTTTCATTGTGATTTGTGTGCTGAAAGGCTTTGCCTGTTAAGTTTTGCTTATGTTATAAAAAGCATTATATCAATGGGTTTTGCCGATGTTTTTGCCGTGAGAGTAAGCCTGTGCGGCAATTTCGCCTATTATTTTATCGGCCATGTCTACGGCTATAGTGCCGGCTTCGGGCAGTCGGGTGTAGTTGGTTTCGTGCTCATCCTGCGACTCCAGACGGCCACATAACAGCAGTTCGAAGTTGCGCTTATATTCGCTCACCATAGCCTGATAGAAGTTGTCGGTGCGGCATGCAAAGCGGACCAGCTCCATGTCGGTTGTTCCGGGCTTCATGAACTCGCGCAACTGCTGCTCCATCTCCTCTGTCGTGAAGTTGAGGCGCATCAGTGCAAAGAAGGCCTCACGGTTGAAATAGCGTGATATGTTCTCATAATGGTTGAGCATGGTCTTCTTTATGTTTATAGGTTCAAAACGGTTTTGGATGTCGGTGCCGGTCTGTTCCTCGAGTATTCCTGTTACGAAGTATTTGAAGAAACTTCTTACTACGGCAGCCAGCACGATGTCTTTGCTTATTTCTTTCATGTCTTATTCTTATTATTATTGTCGTTATCTTGCAGCGCAGCCTTTATGTTGCGCATCAGTCCGTCGTATTTCGCACGCTTTACGGCACTGCCTTTGAACAGTCGCCGATAGTCGTCCACGGTCAGTGATGTCCATTTTTCACGTGTCATGTTGAGCAGTTCTTCGCGAGGGCGGAGCTGTTCTTCAGTTGTGCCCTGCGCAAACCTGTTCCACGGACAGGCGTCTTGGCAGCGGTCGCAGCCATAGATGCAGTTGCCCATCTTGCAGGCGTATTCCTGCGGGATGTCGCCCCGGTTTTCTATGGTCAGGTAAGAGAGGCAGCGGTCTGAACAGAACTCTGTGCACCGGCTGTCGTCTGTCAGATGCAGGGCGCCGGTAGGACAGGCGTCTGTGCAGGCATGACAGTTGCCGCAACGTGAGGGCAGGGGAGTGTCATATTCAAGTTCTGCGTTGACAAACAGCTCTCCGAGGAAGAACATGCTGCCGGCATGGGGGATTATGAGCTGATGGTTGCGACCAATCCAGCCCAGTCCGGCCTTCATCGCCCAATAACGTTCAAGCACGGGAGCCGTGTCGCAGAAGGCGCGGAAGGTGGGGAGAGGAGAATTGAGAATTGAAAATTGAAAATTTTGATTACTCTTTTGGTTGTGGACGGGTAGGTTATTTGGGCCGCTGCCGAGTGAGGATTGTGAGGCGGCATTTGCGCTGCATGGCTTATCTGATTTGGGGAGTGTTGCCGTCTGTGCGGCGTTGTTGTCTGTGCGTTCAGTCAGTCCGAGTGTTGAGGCCAGCTTGCGCAGCTTGTCTTTCATTATGTAGTGATAGTCTTGGCCTAAGGCGTAGGCGGCTAATTGTGGCTCGTCGGCGGGTATTCTACTCGTAGGAGCATAGCTGAGCGCAACGCAAACAATGCTCTTTACGCCCGGCATGAGCAGCTGAGGGTTGAGCCTCTTGTCTGTGTTTGCAGCCATATAGTCCATGCCGGCATGACCTTTACGGCCGAGCCATGCCGTAAACCTTGCCGCCTCCTCAGCGTCAACAGGCTCAGCCTTAGCAATGCCACAAGCAAAAAAGCCGAGGTTGTGTGCCTCGGCTTTTATCTTTTCACTCGAAAGTCTTAAATTCATATCCCTGTTCTTTTAGCCATTTCAGTGCCTCCGGCAGAGCGTATCTCAGTTTGTCGATGCTCTTCAGCGAGTCGTGAAACGTGATGATAGAGCCGTTGCGCGTGTATCGCTTCACGTTTTTCAGCACGTCTTCGGCAGTAAGCCATTTGCTGTAGTCGCGTGTAACGAGGTCCCACATTACGATGCGGTATTTGCGCCCCAGCCAAAAATACTGTTCCCACAGCATCCAGCCGTGCGGCGGTCTGAACAGATGCGCGTTGATAAGGCGGTTAGCCTTCTCGGTGTTTGCGCTGTAGGCTTTGGTTGAATGTTTAAAACCGCCCCAGTGGTTGTATGTATGGTTGCCCACCTGATGGCCGGCTTCAACAATTTGTTTGAACAGCTCGGGATATTTTCTAACGTTGTCGCCAACCATGAAGAATGTGGCATGGGCTCCATATTCGGCAAGAGTCTTGAGGATAAATGGCGTAGATTCGGGTATTGGACCGTCATCGAAAGTCAGATAAACTGCCTTCTCGTTCTTATCCATTCTCCATGTTGCCCTCGGGTAAAGCCAACGTAGCCATTTGGCCGGCTGTTCTATAATCATCTTTCTTCTTTTTCTTTCTGATGTTAAGCGTTACTTAAATTGAGAAATGAATCTAATTGAGAATTGAAAGTTGAGACAGGAGAAATAAATTTCAGCGTCAGCCAATTATGTTTAGCCCCGTTAGGCCCTCCTCTCATATCCAACGTTTTAGCTTATCAGCGGTGTCAGACCATGAGAGTAATCATAATTTTCAATTCTCAACTCTCAATTCTCAATCATAAATCATTCTTCGCCCATCAGGCGTCCGCCCTTGCTTTGGTAAGTGGCGGCGTCTGCGTTGAACTGTTTCATGAGGCTTGCTGCCCACTTGTTGTCAACCATGTGAGCTATGTCTATACAAGAGTTCATGACGTACAGGTGCATCATGCAATCCTGCTGCGACTGCATGAAACGGCTTCCGCTGAGCGAGTTGTACCACACCATGTACTGATGAGCATTCTTGAACACAGAGTTGATAACCTGTTTAGCCTTAGCTTTGTTGCCCAGCAGAGCGTAAGCCTTTGCAATGTCTACACCGCCGCTGAGATAGTTCATCGGCACATTGTATTGAGGCAGAACCTTCTCGGCATAAGCCAGGGTCTTGGCAGCCTTGTCTTTCTTGCCTTCCTGTATCAGGTTGAGCGCGAGCTGTGCAAATAGGCGTCTGTGTGTGTAGCACATGCGCATTACAGTTTCGTCAAGATACAGTCCCTTCTTGTCAAGACCTCCAAACTTGAAGCGTGTCATCAAGTTGTTGTAAACACGCTCAGTGTCAAAGTTCTTCATGCCCGGAGCATTTGTAGTGAAAGGAGTGATGCGGTTGGCAAGACCTTCCTGAATGAAGTTGTCGCCAAGGTTCATATAGTTTTCGTCGCCAACGGTTATTGCAACATATACCGGACGGGTCCAGTTGCACTGTGAAATCATCTCGAGCATCATCAGGTCTTTCTTATAGAGAGCGTTCTTGCCTTTGAGCGAAATGACCATCTTGTCAGGTATTGAGTCGCTCGCCATCATCATGCCGCTCTTTCTTACGGCCTCTTTGTCTATAGTCAGATACAGAGTGTCGGTAGGAATTACGTGCATGTCGTCCTTTCCGTCGCGTACCCAGTGCTTAAGAATGTTCTTAACCTCAAACGGATTGTCGCCCAATGTGGCCTTTGCCTCTTTCGGGTTAGTCTTATAGAAGTCAAGAATCTGCTGCTTGAGTTCAGGGACAACTTCTATATACTCGTTGGTGCCTGAACAATAGTCGAGTCGCGGCCATGTGATAGGCACTGACGGAGAGTTGTAAGCCTGACGGCACATCTGGTCGATATACCAGTCGGTCTGCAGATAGCTCAGGTTGCAGACGCGTGCGTCTGTCCTTGTACCTTCAACCTCCTGATTGTACCAAAGTGGGAATGTGTCGTTATCTCCGTTGGTGAATATTATCGGGTTACCCTTATCCTGCATTGACATCAGATAGTTCTGTCCGAAGTCGCGGCATGTGTAGCGTCCGCTGCGGTCGTGGTCGTCCCATGTCTGGCTTGCCATCTGTATAGGAACGAGCAGGCAGAGGATTGAAACCACTGCAGATACGGCTGTACCGTTGAGTTTTAGTCTCTTCAGCAGGTCGATTATTGCAGCAACACCAATACCACACCATATTGCATAGGCATAGAACGAACCGGCATAAGCATAGTCGCGCTCACGCGGCTGCATAGGTGTCTGGTTAAGATATATGACGATGGCCAGACCTGTCATGAAGAACAGGAAGAACACTACCCAGAACTGGCGTATGCCTCGCTGTCCGCGGTAAGCCTGCCAGAAGAGACCGATGAGGCCGAGCAGCAGCGGCAGACAGTAGAATACGTTGTGTCCCTTGTTCATCTTCAGGTCATCAGGCAGTTTGCTCTGGTCGCCCAGACGCCAGTTGTCGAAGAACGGAATACCTGAAATCCAATTACCGTGCTCAAGTTCGCCGTTGCCCTGGATGTCGTTCTGACGGCCTGCAAAGTTCCACATGAAGTAACGCCAGTACATGAAGTTGCACTGATAAGACAGGAAGAAACGTATGTTCTCAAACTGTGTAGGCATCTTCACTGTAACAGGTTCGCCACAGCGGTCGTAAGGCACCTGTGTGCCATCTACACCTCCCATCCAACTTTCGTATGCGCTGGCATGATCAGCATCCCACATACGCGGGAATACCATGTTCTGTGCATAAACATAGTCGTTCTTATAGCCTACTATGAAGTAAGAGTCTTTCTCGTCCTTCGAAGCTTTTTCCTTACGCTGATATATAGGTGCGCCCTGTTTCATGCGAGGTTTGCAGTATTCACCGTCGCGGTCAAACTGCACCTGTGATGTGTAAGCCTGTCCGTAGAGCAGCGGGTTGTCGCCGTACTGATCACGGCTGAGGTAGCTTCCCAGGGTGAAAATGTCCTCAGGAGAGTTCTGATCCATAGGCGGGTTGGCCGATGATCTGATAACGATGAGGGCATAGCTTGAATATCCGATCATAAGCATAAGCATGCACAGCAGAGCTGTGTTCTTGATGCGTGAGCTTACGAGCAGATTCTTGCCGCGTTTCCATTTGAGTACGAACCAAAGAATGGCCAAAACAATAACACCTATGATGAATGCAGAGATGCCGAAACCATAGAACGGCACACCGAGCATTGCAACTGAAAGCAGGAACGAAATGTTCTCGCGTTTCAGGTCTTTGTTGGTGTAGCTTTCGTAGATGGCCCAAATGACAATGGCTACGAGCAGTATGATGTAGATTATCTCGCCTGTGTTGAACGGGCAGCCCAGCACATTGACGAAGAACAGCTCAAACCATCCTCCAACCTTGATGATGCCCGGAACAACGCCGTAAAGAATGGCTGCAACGAGCACAAACGATATTACGAGGGCTATGAGAGAACCCTTGAGGTTGGCGTTGGGGAACTTGCGGTAATAGAACACCAGGACAATGGCCGGAACACAAAGAAGGTTGAGCAGGTGGACACCGATACTCAGTCCGGTCATGTAGGTGATAAGCACAAGCCAACGGTCGCTGTGAGGCTCGTCAGCATGGTCTTCCCATTTAAGAATAAGCCAGAACACAATGGCGGTGAACGCTGATGAGTAGGCATAAACCTCGCCCTCAACGGCGCTGAACCAGAATGTGTCGCTGAATGTATATATAAGTGCTCCCACAAGGCCGCTGGCCTCGATGGCGATGAGCTTTGACGTTGTCAACTGGCTCCAGTCTTTCAGAATCAGCTTGCGTGTAAGGTGCGTGATTGTCCAAAACAGGAACATGATACATGTTGCGCTGAGAAGAGCGCTCATTGTATTAACCATGCGTGCCACCTGTGACGGATCGCTGGCAAACTGAGAGAACAGATTGGCTGTGAGCATAAAGAACGGTGCGCCGGGCGGGTGACCGATTTCTAACTTATACCCCGTTGTGATAAACTCCGGGCAGTCCCAAAAACTGGCTGTCGGCTCAATGGTGCTACAATATACGAAGGCTGCAATGAGAAACGCTACCCAGCCAAAGATATTGTCCACTAATTTAAATTGTTTCATTGAATGCTATTGTTTTTTGAGTTTCAAATTTCAATAAAATACGTGCAAAGATAATGCAATTAATAGACAATGCAAAATAAATTAATTTGTTTTAATATTATCTTGAATTTGTGTAACTGCCTAAGACATAACATGTTGGGTGATTTTTCAGGCTCTGTTACACTGCTTTTTACATGCAATATGGCTTATCTGTTTTACTCGTATATATGTAACTTTTTGATATTCAGTGTATTATGCGTTAATGGTATGAGCTGAACCTATACGAATATCTCCACGCCGTAGATGATAAGCGCGTAGCGCAGGAATTTTCCGATGATGATGCTTATGATGGTTATTATAACGTTTGAGCGCATAAGTCCGAGCACAATCGTTATGCCTTCGCCTATTACCGGAAGAAAAGAGAAAAAGCCCATCCAGGCTCCGCGCCCTGCCATGAACCGTTGGGCGCGGTCGAGTTCTTTCTTCTTTACATGCAGATATTTCTCAATCCAGTCAATGCGTCCGAGCATGCCGATGCCGTAGTTGAGCATGCTTCCGAGAACGTTGCCTATGGTGCCGTAGATTACGAGCGACCATGGGTCAAGACCGGCTGCGAGAAGCGCAAGCATGACAACTTCGCTGCTAAGCGGAAATATACTGCCTGCAAGAAATGCCGAGATAAGCATACCTGCGTATCCGTAGTTGGTGAGAATGTCTATCAGGGAATCCATAAATTATAAACTGTTAATCCTAATGTGCATACCGCAAGACAACAGAATGTGATGTTGGTTGTCTTGGTGTTAGTCAGGGCGATGTAGTGCGCCACCAGCGCGCTTGAGTTGATTATCATTATGCTTAGCAACGGCTTGATATGCTGTGGCTGCAATATGATGAAGACGAATGTGAGCGCGTTCATTGTGATGAATATCTCATAAATCATCCTTATCCTTATCTTGTCCTTGTAGCTGTTGCGCATAAAGTGGAACATTCCGATAATGGCGATTATCGTTATGTAGGCAAATGTAACAATGTTGTGGATATTGCTGAAGTCATATTGGAACAATGGCGTGAATTCGGCAATCGACTTGATGTGTGCAAGCAGCAGGTCGGCAGTTCCGTTGAATATGAACCAGCCGGCTAAAAACCAGTATGGCGCTGTAAGGCCTATGAGCGACGCCAACAACAGACGTATGTTGAACGTCATCAGATTAGCACGCATCATAATCCAAAGGAATGGAATAAAAAATAAAATCTGAATGAAGAATACGCTGGCTATACCGATAAAGAAAAAGGCATAGAACACCAGACCTTGCGCCCGCTTGTTCTGGTAGCACTTGAACAAAATAAGATAGGCGGTGATTACGCAAAACTGCACAACCCACACGTCGGTTGAATCGAACAAGAATGCTGTCATGAGCGTTAGTGCCATGAATGAACACGACACCATGCGGCTGTAAATCCTTATGAGCGAGTTGCTGTTGTTAAGCTCCACCATAAGATAAGCAGAAAGGCCGAAAAGCAAGAAATGCAAGTAAAGCTGATTTGCAATTAATCCTCCTGCAAGCCATACAGCAACTGAATATATGGCAGTTATCGGCAGCGAGAAACGGCTTTCTGCTATTTTGTTCTGTAATCTTTTTACCACGTCTGAAAATCTTATTATATATAATAAGGAAATAAAATATATAGTATGTGTTTAACTGCAACACATCTTTTTTATAAACGTTCCCGCCGGAGCGGGAACGTTGAATGTTTATGCTTACTGCTTAATTTTCAGTTTTAGAGGTCTTGGCCTATGTCGCTGCGGAAGTATTTGTCGGTAAATTGTATCTTCTGTGCTTCCTTGAACGATTTTTTCAAGGCTTCTTCCTTGTCTTTTCCATAAGAGCTTACTGCAATGACGCGTCCGCCGGCAGTAACTATCTTGCCGTCTTTCAGGGCAGTTCCTGAGTGGAACACAATGCTTCCCTCAACATCGTTGATGCCGCTGATGGGATAGCCCTTTACGTATTTCTCCGGATAACCGCCGCTTACGAGCATTACACATACAGCTGCGCGCTCGTCAAACTCTATCTTGCGCTTGTCGAGGTCGCCGTTGGCAACGCCTTCAAACAGGTCAACAATGTCGCTCTTCAGGCGGAGCATTACGCTTTCAGTCTCAGGATCGCCCATGCGGCAGTTGTATTCAATTACCATCGGGTCGCCGTTTACGTTGATAAGACCGAAGAAAATAAAGCCTTTGTAGTCGATACCCTCTTCTGCAAGTCCGTTTACTGTAGGACGTATTATGCGGTCTTCAACCTTCTGCATCCATTCTTTTGTTGCGAAAGGCACCGGAGACACGCTGCCCATTCCGCCTGTGTTAAGACCAGTGTCGTGCTCGCCGATACGCTTGTAATCCTTTGCCTCAGGCAGAATCTTATAGTTCTTGCCGTCTGTAAGGATGAATACAGAGCACTCTATACCGCTCAGGAACTCTTCGATGACTACATTTGCCGAAGCGTTGCCGAACATTCCGTCGAGCATTTCCTTAAATTCTTTCTTTGCCTCTTCAAGAGTAGGAACAATAAGAACGCCCTTTCCTGCGCACAGACCGTCGGCTTTGAGTACGTAAGGAGGCTGAAGCGTTTCGAGAAATTTCAGTCCTTCTTCTATTGTCGTGCCGTTGAATGTCTTATATTTTGCTGTCGGTATGTTATGACGCTCCATAAATCCTTTGGCAAAATCTTTTGAGCCTTCGAGTACGGCGCCCTGTTTTGACGGGCCTATCACCGGTATGTTTGCTGTACGTGCGTCATTTTTGAATTCGTCGTAGATGCCTTTAACCAGAGGATCTTCAGGTCCTACGACAACCATGTTGATACCTTTCTCTACAGCAAAGTCCTTCAGTGCGCTGAAGTCGTCGGCTTTTATGTCAACATTCTCGCCAACACTGGCTGTTCCGGCATTACCCGGAGCTATATATAGTTTTTCAACCTTATTGCTTTGGGCTATTTTCCATGCAAGAGCATGTTCGCGGCCGCCTCCGCCCAATAATAATATCTTCATTTTATGATAAGATTTATATTGTTTTACTTAAGATAATCCTCAAAATATTGTGTTATTCGCTCATGCAGGTGCACGCTTTGGTGTCCCATCATGTTGTGTCCTTCACCGGGATATACAAAGAAGTCGGGCTGTGTGCCTGCTTCAATGCAAGCCTTGAGGAATGAAATGGCGTGTTGCGGAACAACGGTCGGGTCATCTGTACCTATTATTATCTGCAGCTTGCCTTTCAGGTTCTTTGCCTTGTTTATCAGGCTTGTCTCTGCATATCCTTCAGGATTAGCCTGCGGAGTGTCCATATAGCGTTCACCATACATCACCTCATACCATTTCCAGTCGATGACAGGACCTCCGGCAACACCTACCTTGAACACGTCGGGATAGGTGGTCATGAGCGATGTTGTCATAAATCCGCCGAAGCTCCAGCCGTGAACGCCGAGTCGGGTGGTGTCAACGTATGCAAGGCTCTTCAGATATTCAACGCCTTTTATCTGGTCTTTCATCTCTTCAACACCGAGATGACGGAATGTAGCCTGCTCGAAGTCACGTCCGCGGTCGCATGATCCTCTGTTGTCGAGGATAAAGAGCAGATAGCCCTTTTGAGCCATGTATGTTTCCCATCCGCGGCTTGCGTAGTGCCAGCGTGCCTCTACGTTGCGTATGCCCGGGCCTCCGTATACATATACTATAGTAGGATATTTTTTGTTCGGGTCGAAATTCACCGGTTTAACCATTCTGTAATACAAGTCGGTTGTACCGTCGGCAGCTTTGATTGTTCCGCAAGAATATTCAGGCACGTTGTATCCCTTCCATGGGTCGGCAGCAGTAAAATAGTTTACGTTCTTGGCGTTCTCAGTGCTTATGATGTTTATCTTACGTGGAACGTCAGGCTCGCTGTAGTTGTCGTATATATATTTTCCTGTGCCTGACAGAATTATGTCACAATGGCCTCCTGCGCCGCGTGTAGTTGCATGGAATCCTTTTCCGTTGTCAAGAAGAGTACGCTTGCCGGTCTCGATGTTAACCATGTAAAGGTTGTTTTGTATCGGGCTGCATTCTGTTGAAAGAATGATCGCGCTTTTCTTCGACTTGTTGAATCCTACGAGGTCGAGTACAATCCACTTTCCGCTTGTAATCTGCTTTAGCTGTTCGCCTTTTGTGTTGAACAGATACAGATGGTTGTAACCGTCTTTCTCGCTCTGCAGTATAAACTTGCTGTCGTCCCATGGCAGGAATGTTATCGGTGTCATAGGATGAACATATTTGTCGTTGTGCTCCTTGTATAGAGTCTCCAGCTTGTTGCCGGTTGTAGCGTCATAGCTTACCAGCTGCATGTCGGTCTGGTCGCGGTTAAGTTCAATCATATACACCTTCTTGCAGTCGGGGCTCCATGCTATGTTGGTGAAATAGCGGTCGGTCGGGTCTCCGGCTTTCAGGTATATTGTCTTTCCTGTCTTAAGGTTATATACGCCCACCGTTACCTTATGGCTCGTTTCGCCTGCCATAGGATATTTTATTGGAGTCTCGGTAGCAATGCGTGTGTCGATGTTTACTAACGGATAGTCGGCAACCATGCTCTGATCCATGCGATAGAAAGCCAGACTTTGTCCGTCGGGACTCCAGAATGTGCCTTTGTAAATACCGAATTCATCGCGGTGTACGCTCTGTCCGTAAACTATCTCCCTGCTTCCGTCGGTTGTCAGCTGTGTTGTCTTGCCTTCACCATTGGTGACAAACAGGTTGTCGTCTTTTACAAAAGCCACGGCCTTAGACGCTGCGTTCCATTCTGCGAAGTTTTCTCCTTCACAGTTCTGACGCCACACCACCTTCTTTGACTTAAAGTCGATGAGCATACGATCTTTCTTGCCTGTGATAAGTACAAGCGACTTGTTGGGATAGGGGAATGACGCATAGAATAAGTGACGAATCTTTGTACTGTCGTCGGTTCCTGCCCATTTGTTGATGTCGTCAACCGTGAACATCACTGTCTCCTTGCCGTTCTGCTTGTTTACCAAGCTGCATTCGTCAGTATTTCTTCTCACGAGTTGGTCACCCCACCATGTCAGATACCTGTTCTTGGGCACCATGTTGTGGTAATTGTTACCGCCGAAGTTAAGGTCTTCGAGGGTAAACTGTTTTTGGGCATTTACAGCTGTTGTAGTTATCATCATAAGTAATGAAAATAAACCCAATTTGGCTAAAGCCGCAATATTATTGTGTTTCATACTCAAAACGTTTTACGGTTGTCGCGTTTGCCTTTGTTGTCTTTAAATCCTTTTCCGCCTTTACGTCCGCCTCTGTCGCCGTTGTCGTCGAAGTTGCGGCCCTTGCGTTTGTCGTAGTCAAACTCCTTATGGTCGTCAAAGTCTCTGCGCTCGCGTCCCGGTCTTCTGCGTTCACGCCCGCCGTCGTTGCTGTCTTTGAACGAAATCTTATGGAATTTGAATGTACGGATGTCGCCTTCCTCGTTGTCCTCTTCCTCTGTAATACGTTTCTTGAATTCGCGGTTCTTCTTGAAACGGTGCTTGTCGGCCATGGCACGTTTCTCTTCTTCAGTCTTGAGGATATTGCCTTCGCTTCTGAAGTCTTTCAGTTTGCCGTCGAATATCTGATATTTACGGAATTCACATTCAAGCGAACCGTTGTAAAGAGGAATCTTTATTGATGGTTTCAGGCCGATCTGGTCGAAACACTCCTCACGATAGCTAAGCACCCATGCGTCGTTCTCTTTAAACTGATGTTTCAGAACATCGCCTATTGTGCGGTAAGTGCCGAGCAGGTCAGGTGTTGAAATCCTTTCGCCGTATGGCGGATTTGTCACCATGATAGCCTTTTCTGCGGGCTGTTTAAAATTCTTTATGTCAGCCTGTTCAATAGTTATGCATTTTGTCATGCCGGCAGCCTTAACATTTAGACGTGCTTTTGTAACGGCAGCAAGGTCGATGTCATAGCCATATATGTGGTGAGTGAATTCGCGCTCATTAGAGTCGTCATTGTATATTCTGTCAAACAGGTCGCGGTCAAAGTCGGGCCATTTCTCAAAGGCATATTCTTTTCTGAACAGTCCCGGTGCCATGTTCTGTGCTATCAGGGCAGCCTCTATTGGCAGTGTTCCTGATCCGCACATCGGGTCGATAAAGTCGGTTTCGCCTCTCCAGCCTGTCATAAGAATCATTCCGGCTGCAAGCACTTCATTCAACGGAGCTTCAACCGACTCCTGTCTGTATCCTCTTCTGTGAAGACTTTCGCCACTCGAATCGAGCGACAGTGTGCACTGGTCTTCAGCGATGTGCATGTTCAGACGGATGTCCGGATTGGCAACTGAAATGTTTGGACGTTTTCCAAATTTTTCACGGAACTGGTCAACTATGGCATCCTTAACCTTGTAAGACACAAATTTTGAGTGTCTGAATTCTTCAGAGAACACCACAGAATCAACAGCAAAGCTCTTTTTCAGGTCGAGATACTGTGTCCAGTCTATTTTCTTTATTTCGTCGTACACTTTGTCGGCAGTATCAGCCTTGAAGTGTGCAATGGGTTTTAATATTCTTATAGCCGTATGCAACTGAAAGTTAGCACGATACATCATTTCTTTGTCACCGGTGAACGACACCATGCGTCGTCCTGTCTGCACATTGTTAGCTCCAAGCTCTGTCAGCTCTTGTGCCAAAACGGGCTCCAGACCCATGAATGTTTTGGCGATGAGTTCAAATTCTTGTTCCATTATAAAGGTTTTTCTTTGTTATTTTGCGAGTGGTTTTATTGGATTAATTTGATTTCTTGTATTTCTTTGTCTGCGGCTCCATGTCTTCTGTTATCCAGATGTTTGCACCAACTATACATCCTTTGCCTATAGTAACACGTCCGAGTATGGTGGCGTTTGAATAAACGATGACATTGTCTTCAAGGATAGGATGCCGCGGAATTCCTTTGATAGGGTTGCCGTTGTCGTCTAACGGAAAACTCTTTGCGCCTAGCGTTACGCCCTGATACAGTTTGACGTTGTTTCCGATAATGCAGGTGGCTCCTATCACAACGCCAGTGCCGTGGTCGATGGTGAAGTGATGTCCTATCTGTGCTGCCGGGTGAATGTCGATGCCGGTTTCTGAATGTGCCATCTCTGTAATTATTCTCGGTATTAGGGGTACGCCAAGTTTCACAAGTTCATGAGCTATTCTATAGTTCACCAATGCCTTTATCACGGGATAGCATGATATTATTTCGCCACGGCTTTCAGCTGCAGGGTCGCCATTGTAGGCCGCTTCAACGTCTGTCGCCAATATTGCTCTTATCTCCGGCAGCCGTTCAATAAGTTTTGTTGCCAACTCGTCGGCTTTATTTTTGTAATGCGTCAGAAAGTCTGTTGCCGAATCGTAGCTTTGAGTATCTACAAAGCATAATCCGGCGGCAATCTGGTCTGACATCAGTTTATGAAGTCGCTCGATGTTAACTCCGATATGGTATTTGATGGTTCTGACATTTATCGTTGACTTACCATAATAACCCGGAAAAAGTATAGAACGTGAGAGTTCTATAATTTCTTTAAGAGCTTTTCCTGAAGGGAGCGGGTCGCCGTCCCTATGCTGATGGAACAATTCTTTTAACGATTCCGGCTGTGACAGCCCCAGCCGTTCGACTGTCGTGGTAAGAATCTTCGTTAAATTATCAGTGCTCATGTAATTTACATTATCAATAATTTCTGCAAAATTAATTGATTTATTATTAAAAGCCAAATTTTTTTTACTTTTATTCCGTTTAGGTTTTTCTAAGTTGTCGAATGTCGCTGTTTATCGGACTTTCGCAGGTGTAATGTTATGTTTCTCCGTATGTGTTTTTTCGTGCGTTTTGTATTGTCCGCCATTGCCGTAGGGCATAATTAGTGTGCTGCAATGTTTTTCGTATTGTAAAAAAACATACAGATTTGTTTTGTTCTGCTCATAACTTGCATTATCTTTGCATCTCAAAAAATGATGGCGTCGGCATAGTGTGGCATGTTGCCGTATGATAGTCAGGCGCAGTTTTTATTCTCGTTTTATTGTTTTTTAGGTGATATGGATTGGATACACGGCATAATTGAGCATACGCAATTTCCTTTATTGACGGCATTTCTATTGGGCCTTATCGTGGCTCTTCATCCGTGTCCGTTGGCAACTAACATAGCTGCCATCGGATATATAGCGCGTGACATGGCCGATCGGCGCCGCGTTTTCCTTAACGGGCTGTTCTACACCTTCGGGCGCATGTTGGCCTATTCATTGCTTGGCGCAGTTCTTATCATAGTTCTCCGTAATGGCGTTGACATGCTTTCGCTTGGCAACTGGTTCAGCGAGTGGGGCGAGCGTCTGCTGGCTCCTGTGCTTATTGTCATCGGACTGTATTTCATATTGGGCCATTTGATTCATAAGCACGAACATTGTCCCGACGTGCATTCGCGTGGTTGCCGTTTTCATGGTGCCGGCGGAAGCATGGCTTTGGGTGTGCTACTGGCCCTGTCGTTCTGTCCAGAGAGTGCCGTGGTATATTTTGGCATGCTCATGCCTCTGTCTGTTGAGTCTCACGGCGGTTTCATGCTGCCAGTAGTATTCTCTCTGGCTACTGCCATTCCTACAGTACTCATGGCGTGGGGCGTTGCTTATGGCCTGTCAGGGCTGTCTGCTATGAAAGAGCGCATGCATGTGCTTCAGCGCTGGGTAAGCATTGTCGTAGGCATAATGTTTGTCGGTGCCGGCTTGTTCTGCATGTTTTTCTGATGCGTTCTTGTCCGGTTGCTTATGTGCGTCAGTGTTTATGCTGATTGTCAAAACTGATGTTTACATATTCAAAGCCCATGGCCTTTAGCATCTGTTTAAATTGTCTTTGGGCATTTTCCCGTGCGTTTTCAATGTTTTCTTTTGTAAGACATCTCGCTTTCATCTTAACGTAGGCACGTTTATACATTTCGGCCCTGTCTTTGTCGCTCCATGATCCCGACTCGAAGAACGATTTTGTGCGGGCTTCGTCAATGAAGTTTTCGTCTAGCAGTTTGATGTCCGGCAGCGTTATGTTTAGCGTGTCGTTGTCGGCTTTAATCCAGTCGTTCCTTGTTTCACGCATGTCAAAGCCAAGTCGCAGTGTGCCGTAATATATGCGTATCAGTTCATCGTCCTTGAAGAAACCTTTTCTTACGGTGTCGACCATTTCTTCGTCTTCAATCGACAGAAACTCCCATTCGCCTATTTCTTTCATCGCCAGCACCTGTGTCGGTGTTATGTCTATCTTGTCGTTTACATAAACAGAAGTCTTGTTGTCCTTGCAGGCTCTTACAAGATATGCCGACGCTATTATGGCAACGAGAATGACTATGAAGATTATCGAGAGTTTCAGTCTTCCAATCATTTTCCACAGACTTGTCCATCTGCTCTTCTTGCGGCGGTAGTTATTGTTGAATTCTTCCATTTTCGATAGTGTTATTGTCAAGAATCATCGGCAGGTCGCTGTCGGTGAATTTCTTTCTGAACGTTATGGTTATGTTTTCCTCCTTGTATCCCATCTTGGTTATCATGGGTATCAGGGCGTGCGCGGCACTCTCCTTGGCCATGTCGAGTATTCCCAACCGTGGTATGCTGCTTATTATTGCGGCGCGTCCCTGTTTCTCATAGTTTGCCATCTCGGCGTCGCTGAAGTTTGACCTCATAAGCGACACGTGCTTCTTTATCTCGTTGTGGTCAATGCGGCTGCTGGTAAGTTCCACCTTAGGGTCTGGCAGAATTATCTCTATTTTGTCGCCGCTGCGCTTAACGTTCTTTTCTGAGAAGTTGCCGAAGTCGATATACGCTTTCAGCGTTGCGTCTATCGGTATGGCAATCTTTCTTGTTGTGAGCGGCACCGAGAAATCGAATTTCTGCTGCAGGAACGAGCCTTTCAGTTTCACCTGGTCGTCGTGGGTTACAATCTTGTGAACCTGATATTCTGCCGTGTACAGCTTGGCGCATTTCTTTATCTGCATCACCATAACCGGTATGGTGTCTATCTTTTCGGCCTGTTTCTCTTCCGTTTTCCTGCCTGAGCATGCCGAAAGCATCATTGCCGCGAGTGCGATATATAATATTATTGTTTTCATACTTGATTACAAAGTTAAATAAAAAAGTTATAATTATGCTGTCAAGAGCCTTTAATTTTTTTATTTTGTTATATTTATTTGCCATATAAGTATGTGTATTTTACTCATGTGTGTTACATTTGTATCAAAAATAAGGCTCGTTTAGTTGTTTTTATTTTGTTCTTCATTCTATTTACATTATCTTTGCATGCATAAATTTTAAAATACTGAAATGAAATTAACGCACACATTGATTTTTATGGCGCTTATTTCAGTTGCTGCTGTATCCTGCAGTGATAAAAAGCAGACAGGCAACATAATAGCCCATAAACCCGTTAAGAAGGCTCCTTCGGCCCCCGTTAAAATGCAGAATTCTGATTTTGAAGATGCAGTGAGCTGGATAGGAAGTTCATATAAAGTTAAGATTAACCGAAAGTCTGATCCCGGTTTGTCGATGATTGTCGACGACAGTGGCAATAAATATTATGACAACGTTATAGAGGTTAGCGTTATCCGTCCCGACGGAACAGAGTTCTTTAAGCGTAAGTTCACTAAGTCGGATTTTTCTTCGTATGTTGATGATGATTATGCCAAGAAGAGCGCATTGCTCGGTATTGTACTCGAAAAGGTCGAGGGCGACAACCTTAAGTTTGCGGCCAGCGTGGGCGCTCCCGATGTGCTCAGCGACGACTATGTGCCGCTCATCATAACTGTTTCGCGCACCGGAAATGTAAGCATACAGAAGGACAACCGCCTAGACTCTAACAACGATCAGCCCGATGAAGAAGACGAGGGCGTATAAACTTGTGTAAAATACTGATATTCAATATGTTGTAAAAGGCCATCTTTTAGATTGTAAAAGGTGGCCTTTTATATGCTGAAAGCATACCTTTTAGGCGCTAAAAGGCATGCTTTTGCATTTTTGATAAATACGGTTATATGTATTGCTGTTTATTTTCGTTGTCTGAACTCGTGTGGAGTTATATCGGTTATGCGCTTGAAGAACTTGCAGAAGAAACTTGGATTAGGAAAATTTAGTTCATCTGCTATCTGCGCAATAGGTGTGTTGCCATATTTCAGCATAATCTTTGCGTTGGTTATCAGTGCGCGGTCAATCCATTCTTTGGCAGTTATTCCGCTGGTCTCTTTTATCACCACGCCAAGATACCGTGGAGTAACGCACATCTTGTCGGCATAGAATGTCAGTGCGTGTTCTGTTTTGTTGTATGTGCTTACAAGTTTTATAAACTTGTCGAACATCTCTCTGTTATGCGTTTTTTTTGTGTCTGATTTTTCTGCGTTTTTGTTTTTCAGAAATTTATAATAATATATCAGCGAATATATTATGCCGTCAATGGTTTCATCCGGATAGTTTTTTTGTTTTGCGATTTCCCATGCCGACAGAAACATCTTGTCAACAATATCAATGTCGGTGTGTTCAGGTGTTGCAACGAAGTTATAGGCATTGCGGTTGTATTCATCCGGTATGTTTCCGTTGAACACCATGTTCATTTTTTCGTTGCTGATCATCATGCCGCACATTTCAAAGTCATCTGAAAAATGATTAATCTGAATAATGCTGCCTGTTCCGATAAAGGCAATCGAGTTTTTGTTTAGTTTATAGTCTATCAGGTTTATTGTTATGTTTGCCTCTCCTCCCTTAATGAATCCCAGTCGGCAGTCTTCTATAATGTAAGGTGTACCAATTTGTAGCAGATTGCTGAACAGCTTGTGTCCTGTGTGCAGCATGCCGATGTCTCTGCCTATAATCTGTAAGGCGTTTTGGGGCTCGTTGACATTTTCGAGCATAGACTTTATCTCGGAGAATGAAAAACGTTCAGGATACATGTTGTTAGTTTTCATAAAGTGAACTTTTTAGGTGCAAAAATAATGAAAATGCAGAATAAAGACAATAAATTACTCATATCTATAGTTTTTTTACGATATTTTAAGTACAAAAGGAACATTATATTGTGGCATAAGATAAGTTGTTTCGTCTTATAATTTGTTATCTTTGCATTGTGGTCATAACGCTGCAGCATGGCTTTAATTTTATTGGCCTTGTAACAGACAGTGGTATTCAAGAATATTAATTACACAAGAATAATGATAATATGAAACGTATATTGTTTTTTGTCATGTTGGTTTTTGCTGTCGTTCCGGCATTCACTCAGATCACTCTTGATGAGTGCCGTTCGTTAGCCCGTGCCAACTATCCGCTCATAAAGCGCTTCAGCCTGGTTGAGCAGATCCGCTCGTTGTCGGTCAGCAACGCCTCCAAGGCATGGCTTCCGCAGGTTTCGCTCAGTGCCCGCGCGTCGTATCAGAGTGATGTTACTCGTATTCCGGTTGACATACCCGGCGTTGACATCAGTCCGATGTCTAAAGACCAGTATGATGTCAGTGTGCATGTCAGTCAGCAGATTTATGACGGCGGCAGCGTCAGTTCGTCAAAGCGTCTGGCCGATGCACTCAGCGATGTAGAGCGCGAGAAGGTGAACGTTGCCATCTATGATGTCTATGAGCGTGTGGACCAGCTTTATTTCGGCATATTGCTCCTCGATGAGCAAATCAGACAGGTAAGGCTGCTTCAGGACGACTTGTCGCTGAGCAGTAAGTCTGTCAGCGGTATGCTGCGTGGAGGAGTGGCCAGTCAGACCGACCTCGATGCCGTTAAGGTTGAGCAGGTTAAGGCGCGGCAGTCAGAAACAAGTCTTCTTACCTCGCGCGCAACTTATCTTAAAATGCTTTCAACGTTTATCGGCAAGCCTCTCGGCGACAGTGTCAGTCTTGTGCGTCCTGATGAGACTGACGTCAGTGTTGTGGTCAACAATCGTCCCGAACTTTCACTTTATAACGCACAGAACCGTCTGCTCGATCAGCAGCGCAATGTTCTCGACACATATCTGCGTCCCCGTGTAGGTCTGTTCCTGCAGGGCGGCTACGGCAATCCGGCACTTAACATGCTTAAAAACAAGTTTGAGGCTTATTATAAAGTAGGTGCCACACTTACTTGGAATTTCGGAAATCTTTATACCCGTGCCAACGACAAACGCAAGATTGACACCGACAGGCTCGGCATAGAGGCAGAGCGCGAGGCTTTTCTTTTCAACACCGGGCTGCAGAGTGAGTTGCAGCGCGGCAACATAGAGAGTCTGCGACGCCAGATAAGCCAGGACGATGAGATAATCACGTTGCGTGAGCGCATACGTTCTAAGGCTGATGTGAAGGTGGCGAACGGCACTGAGACCGTAAACGAGATGCTGCGTGACATCAATGCCGTGAGCGAGGCAAGGCTCACAAAGGCTTTTCACGAGATACAACTTTTGCAGGAAATTTATAAACTTAAAAACATAAACAACTTTTAGCCGTATGAAGAAGTTACAGTTTATACTCTTGTCCATGGCCCTTGCTGCATGTTCTTCAGGCAGTTCTGATTATGATGCCACGGGCATGTTTGAGGCTACAGAGATAATAGTTTCAGCCGAGCAGAACGGCCGCCTGCTCTCGTTCAGCGTGGATGAGGGCGACCGACTTCATGCCGGCAGTCAGGTAGGGCTTATCGACACAGTGCAACTTCAGTTGCGCGCCTTGCAGCTCGGTGCCACAAAGGAGGTGTATGCCACACAGCGTCCCGACATAGAGACACAGATAGCCGCCACGCGTCAGGAACTGGCCAAGGCTGAGGCTGAGCAGCGCCGCTATGAGGCTCTCGTAAAGGACAATGCCGCCAACCGCAAGATGCTCGACGATGCCGTGAGCAACGTGCGTGTGCAGCGCCGCCGTCTTGCCGCTCAGCAGTCGTCGCTCGGCAAGAGCACGAGCAGTCTTAACAGTCAGATGACAGCCACCGAGATACAGCGCCGCGAGGTTATCGACCAGTTGCGCAAGTGCCATGTAGTGTCGCCAATAAGCGGCACTGTGCTCGAAACTTATGCCGAGCAGGGCGAATATGCCACAACAGGCAAGCCCCTGTTTAAGATTGCCGATGTTGTCGACATGAAACTCAGGGCATACGTCACGGCAGCTCAGCTCAACTCGATAAAGATAGGACAGAAAGTTAAAGTCTATGCCGACGAGGGCGAGGACAAGCGGCGTGAATATCCGGGCGTGATAACGTGGATATCAGACAAGGCGGAGTTTACACCCAAGACTATACAGACGCGCGACGAACGCTCTAATCTCGTCTACGCGGTGAAGATTTCTGTAAGAAACACCGATGGTCTTATTAAAATAGGAATGTATGGCGACGTCAGGTTCTGATGCCGGTGGCATTGTATGGGCCGACGGTCTCTGCAAGAAATATGGCAAGACCGAGGCTCTCAGTCAGCTCTCATTCAGCGTTGACGAGGGCGAGATATATGGTATAATCGGTCCCGACGGTGCCGGCAAGACCACTCTTTTCCGCATTCTCACCACGTTGCTGTTGCCTGATGAGGGCAAGGCATGCGTCGACGGACTTGATGTGGTGGCCGACTATCGTGACATACGTCGCCGCATTGGTTACATGCCGGGGCGCTTCTCGCTCTATCAGGATCTTTCGGTAGAGGAAAATCTAAAGTTTTTTGCATCTGTGTTCAATGCTACCGTTGAAGAAAATTATGCCCTTGTGGCCGACATCTACCGTCAGATAGAGCCTTTCAAGGACCGCAGGGCGGGCAAGCTGTCGGGCGGAATGAAGCAGAAACTTGCGCTCTGTTGTGCCCTTATCCATGCTCCGCGTGTGCTGTTCCTCGACGAACCTACAACGGGTGTCGACCCTGTGTCGCGCCGGGAATTTTGGACCATGCTGAAAAAACTGCGCGATGAACACGGACTAACCGTGCTTGTGTCAACGCCATACATGGACGAGGCGTCGTGGTGCGACCGCATATCGCTGATGCAGGGCGGCCGCTTTATGCAGACCGACACGCCGCACGGCATTGTTGAGGCTTATGCCGACAGACTGTTTGCCGTGGTGGCTGCCGACATGCACGGACTTATGGCCGGACTGAAGGCCTGTCCGCTTGTGGCCACTTCATTCTCGTTCGGCGCTGCTTATCATGTTACGCTCGTGCCCGGCGCAACTCCCGACGCCCTGCGCTCGTGGCTCACAGCCAAGGGCTATGCCGAAATCGGCATAACAGAGATAAGTCCTTCGGTTGAAGACTGCTTTATGGCATTAATGAAAACATCAGAAAAATGACAGACGAAAAAGTTATAATAGCCGAAAACCTCACAAAGCGCTTTGGCAGTTTTGTTGCCACCGACCATATATCCTTCAGCGTAAGACGAGGCGAGATATTTGGATTTCTTGGTGCCAACGGCGCCGGCAAGACCACGGCCATGCGCATGCTCTGCGGTCTGAGTCGTCCGTCTGAAGGCAGGGCTGTGGTGGCTGGCTTCGACGTTGCTTCGCAGGCAGAGCAGATGAAGCGCCACATAGGCTACATGAGTCAGAAGTTTTCGCTTTACGACGACTTGACCGTGGCTGAGAATATGCGACTCTTTGGAGGCATTTACGGCATGGGGCGCAGACAGATTGCCGAACGTACCGACGATATGCTCAATGAACTAGAATTCAGCAATGAGCGCAACGCTCTTGTAAAGTCGTTGCCGTTGGGCTGGAAACAGAAACTTGCCTTTGCGCTTGCCATATTCCATGAACCTGAGATAGTGTTCCTCGATGAGCCTACGGGCGGCGTAGACCCTGTTACGCGGCGCCGTTTCTGGGAGCAGATTTATCAGGCTGCCGACCGTGGCATAACGGTGTTTGTTACCACTCACTATATGGACGAGGCTGAATATTGCGACCGTGTGTCGATAATGGTCGACGGAAAGATCGAGGCGCTCGACACGCCCTCGGCACTGAAACAGAATTTCAGTGCAGGCAGTCTGTATGATGTGTTTTTCAGTCTTGCCCGCAGAGCCAGTAGGTCATAGGGCGGGGCGGTGTGAACTTTTTATTTATTGTCAATGTTAAATTTATGATATGAGACGGTTTCTTTCGTTTGTCCGCAAGGAGTTTTGCCATATCTTCCGCGACTGGCGCACCATGCTTATCCTGCTGGTTTATCCCGTGGTGCTGATAGTGCTGTTCGGATATGCCGTCACAACAGAGGTTAAGAATGTTCGCGTGGCAGTGCTCGACCTTTCTCACGACGTTGTTACGTCAAATGTCTGCGGTCATATAGCCGCCAGCCGTTATCTCGTCATGGCTACTGCGCCGCACAGCCGTGCCGAAGTAGAGTCTATGTTCAGGCGCGGAGACATAGATGTGGCTGTTATTTTTGAGAGCGGCTTTGCCGGCACTCTGCGCCATGGAGGCAATGCCCGCGTGCAGATTCTTGTAGACGGCACCGAACCTAACCAGGCCTCCGTGCGTGTGCAGTATGTTCAGCAGGTGCTTGCGTCCGCTCAAAAGGATGTGATGGGCAATGCCGTCGGACGAGGATTCACCATAGTTCCGGTTACACGCATGCTGTACAATCCGCAGCAGAAGAGCGAATACAACTTTGTGCCGGGTGTTATAGGCATGATTCTGATGCTTATCTGCGCCATGATGAGCAGCATAGCCATTGTGCGCGAAAAGGAGAGCGGCACTATGGAAGTGCTCCTTGCGTCGCCCCTTCCGCCGGCGTGTATCATCCTTGCCAAACTTGTTCCTTATTTCGTAATATCGTGCATAAATCTTGCGGCAATATTGTTGCTGTCTTTTTTCATGCTCCATGTGCCCATGGCCGGCAGCCTGATGTGTTTTCTCTGTGTAACGTTGCTCTACATCCTCGTGTCGCTCACGCTCGGACTGCTCATCTCTACGCTCGTAAGCACACAGATAGCGGCAATGATACTGTCGCTGCTGCTGATAATACCTACAATTTATCTTTCCGGACTTGTCTTTCCGCTCGAGAGCATGCCGGCCGTTCTGCGTGACATTTCGGCCATTGTTCCGGCGCGGTGGTATATTGACGCGGCGCACAAGCTGATGATTCAGGGTGCCGATGCCGTTTATGTGGCTGCAGATGCTGCCGTCATGGCTGTTATGGAAGTGGTGTTTCTTGGCGTGTCGCTCAAATTGTTTAAAGTAAGATTATAACTGCGTTATGGTGATAAGATATTTGATAGAGAAGGAGTTTTTGCAGATCAGGCGCAACGCCATTCTTCCAAAACTGTTTGTCATATTGCCGCTTGTACTGCTTGTGGTGATTCCTTTTGCCGCCAATCAGGAGATAAAGAACCTGAAGTTTTGTGTAGTAGACAACGACCACAGCTCTTTTTCGCGACGGCTTGTGCAGAAGATAGACGCATCGGCATATTTTTCGCTTGCAGACTATTGCGGCAGTCATTCGGCAGCAATGGGCAATATTGACAGTGGCAATGCCGACGTGGCTTTGGAGATTAGTCACGACTTTGAGCGGAATCTTGTCAAGACGGGCGTCGCAGATGTTAATGTTGAGGCAAACGCCGTAAACGGCATGAAGGGCATGATGGCTCAGTCATACATGCTTCAGATTATAGCCGACTATGCAGCGCAGCTTGGCGAGGAGAACGGAATTGGAGCCGATGGAGTGAGCGTTGCCGGGGCAGACGTCAGACCGAGGTTTCTTTATAACGAACAGCTCGACTATAAGATGTTTATGGTTCCAGCTGTTATGGCCATGCTGCTCACTCTGCTCATCGGCTTTCTGCCGGCACTGAACATTGTGGGCGAAAAGGAGCGCGGCACTATAGAGCAGATAAACGTAACGCCGGTGGGGCGGTTTAGTTTTATCTTCTCAAAACTGATACCTTATTGGCTCATAGGTCTGTTCATGCTTGCGTGGTCGGTGTTCCTTGCGTGGCTCATCTACGGAATGTTTCCCGCAGGCAGTATACTGTTGCTGTTTCTTTATGCCACATTGTTTCTGCTCATCGTGTCGAGTCTTGGACTCATTGTGTCCAACTATTCTTCCACCATGCAGCAGGCGGCTCTGCTTATGTTCTTTTTCCTCGTGATATTCATCCTTATGAGTGGCATGCTCACGCCTGTGGCATCAATGCCCGAGTGGGCGCAGCTCATCACTTATGTCAATCCGTTGCGCTATTTCATCGAAGTTATGCGCGCGCTCTATCTTAAAGGTAGCTGCTTTGCCGACCTTCAGATGCAGTTCTTTGCCATGCTGGCGTATGCCGCCGTGTCATGGTTATGGGCGATATTAAGCTATAAGAAGAGTGCATAGTCTCTTTTCGTGTGATAGCCAAGGCCTTGTTCCTGCTGTTTGTCATTATTCATATATGCCGACGAATGGCAGGAACAGTTTTTCTAATATTTTTGGATATAATGGCAGGGTAGGGTTGCCTTATGATAAGTGTGCGTAAGGCGGTAAACTGAAAAATATTTTCTTAAAAACTCATCACTCGTCACATTTGCCTTTAATGTATTGATAATCAGCTGATTGCAGTGTGATGAGTTGAATTTGCAACTCATCACAGCCAATAAAAATCCGGTTCAAGCCAACATCAGAAAAGGCATTTTAAGGATAAACAGACCATAATGTGATGAGTTGTAAATTTAACTCGTCACACCTTATCTTATTGATATCCAGGTGTTTACATGCCGATGTGACGAGTGATGAGTTTTTAAGAAACTTTTTTTAGATTTTTCCCGTCACGTGTCCTTTCCTTGTTTCGCTTAATACAGCAAAGTTATTAACAGTCTTGAAACATGTAACAATCTTTATAATCATTATTTAATATTACCATTTATTCCGACAACACTCCTCAACTTATTCCAAAACGCCACCTTTTACATTCTAATATGCCGTGTTTTGCATTGCAAAAAGCCGTCTTTTGCATTGCGAAAGGTGGCCTTTTGGTTATAAATAATATTAATGTGAATTTTCTGCTTCTATGTGCAGTTGATTTATAAGTTTTTTGATGTGCTTTTGGTCATTGACTATTTGAAATAAAATAGGCCAAAACCTGAAGTCAGATTTTGGCCTGTTATTCGGTCTTTGTTTATATCTTTTACAGCACAAGTTCAACCGGGCAGTGGTCAGAGCCAAATATCTCGGTGTGGATGCTTGCCGATTTTATCTTTTCTGTAAGGCGGTTTGACACTAAGAAATAGTCGATACGCCAGCCTGCGTTCTTCTCGCGGGCCTTGAAGCGGTAAGACCACCATGAGTAAATGCCTTCCTTGTCTGGATAGAAATAGCGGAAAGTGTCTGTAAAGCCGCTTGCAAGCAGTTTGCTGAACTTATCGCGCTCTTCGTCAGTAAAGCCGGCGTTCTTTCTGTTGGTCTTCGGGTTCTTAAGGTCTATTTCTTTATGAGCCACATTCATGTCGCCGCATACTATCACTGGCTTTACCTTGTCGAGGCGCATGAGATATTCGCGGAAGTCGTCTTCCCATTTCATTCTGTAGTCGAGCCTTCTCAGTCCGTCCTGAGAGTTTGGCGTATATACAGTTATCATGTAGAAGTTTTCCATTTCGAGGGTAATCAGTCGTCCTTCGTGGTCGTGCTCGTCAATGCCCAGTCCGTAGCTTACGCTTAATGGTTTATGCTTGGTGAATATGGCTGTGCCTGAATATCCTTTTTTCTCGGCATAGTTCCAGTAAGACTCGTAGCCGTCGAATTTCAGGTCGAGCTGTCCTTTCTGCATTTTGGTTTCCTGAAGGCAGAAGAAGTCGGCGTCAAGCTGTTTGAATATGTCGCTGAAGCCTTTTCCCTCGCAGGCCCGCAGTCCGTTTACATTCCATGAAATTAGCTTCATATATGTGAATGGTTTTATGAGTTAAAAAAACAGAGGACAGACTTTAATAAAATCTGCCCTCTTTCGGATTACATCTATTTGTTATGAAATTTAGAATTTAGCCATCTTTATGGCATCAATTGCACATTCGTCGCCTTTGTTGCCCAACTTGCCTCCGCTGCGGTCTTTAGCCTGCTGCAGGTCGTTGGTGGTGAGCAGTCCGTAGATTACCGGGATTTCGCTCTTTGCATTGAGGCGTGCAATGCCGTAGGTTACGCCCTGACAAATGTAGTCGAAGTGAGGAGTTTCGCCTCTGATAACGCTTCCGAGTATGATTATTGCGTCATATCCGCCGTTGAGTGTCATCTGGTGAGCGCCGTATATAAGCTCGAAACTTCCAGGAACAGTCTTTACGTGTATGTTCTCGGGCAGAGCTCCGTGTTTCTCGAGTGTTCTTACGGCACCTTCAAGGAGTGCTCCTGTTATTTCCGGATTCCATTCAGCCACGACAATACCGAAACACATATTGCTTGCGTCGGGTATTTTTCCGTAGTCGTAGTCAGAAAGATTGTGCAGTGCAGTAGCCATTATTTAACAGAAACTCTTTCTATATATTTGTCAATATCCTGCGAAACGGCAGAGTTAAGATATTTCTTCTTAATATCCTGATAGATCTGCAGAGCTTCGCTCTTTTTGCCCTGGCTTTCGAGAATCTCGCCTGCCTGAATAAGGAAGATTGGCGAAATGCTGTTGTTAGTATTGTCTTCAGCTTCGCTGTCTGCCATGCTTGCAGCTTTTTTCAGATATTCAACGGCTTTGTCAAGCTGTTTTACGTGAGCGTAAGCATTGCCGAGTGCTGCTACTGCTGACGGGCTGATCATCTGGTCGTCAGATGGAGAGAACTTGTCGAGATATGTAACGGCGTCGTTCCATTTGTCAAGATTGGCATAGCAAAGTCCTGCGTAGAGGTTTGCCAGGTTGCCGGCGTCTGTGCTGCTGTAGTCAGATGCTATATTGACAAATCCGGTGTATCCGGCTCCGTCGCCTTTCAGCGCCTTGTCGTATTGCTGATTAGAGAAATACTCCTGACCTTTAGCCAAAGCGGTGCTTGCCTCTTGCTCTCTCGGGCCTGAAATGTAAGTCTCGTAGCAGATTATACCTGCTACAACGAGGATAATCGCCACGATGGCGATTGAGATTGTTTTCTTATGTCTCAAGAAAACAGCCTCTTTCTGGTTGAGGGCGTCGTTCATTGTGCCCTTCTGTTCATTAAGGTTTGCCATTTATATTTATTTTTATAATTAGCGGTTTATAAAGCGTGGCAAAATTACGTAAATTATCTGGTATTGTGAAATTTATTGCATACTTTTTTTGTTTTTCATTGATAAATCGAGTAACTTTGCATGACAATAGCAGCATTGGGCAATCGTAAATGTGATAATGCTGATGTCTAAATTTTTAATTGTTGCCCTCAAGTCAGTAATTGTCGGTAAATATGTTTTTAAAGAAGATATCCATAATCAATTATAAAAATATTAGCGAGGCGGCTCTTGACTTGTCGCCGAAGATGAATTGTTTTATTGGTCACAACGGCGAAGGCAAGACCAATATGCTTGATGCTGTCTACTATCTTTCGTTCTGCCGCAGTGCTTATACCATGAGCGATGCTAACGTGATACGTCATGGCGAGGATTTTTTTGTGCTTGATGCGGTTTATGATAACGGGTCTGGCGATGAGGATTCTGTGTTCTGTGGTATGAAGCGCGGCTCGAAAAAGCATTTTAAGCGCAATAAGAAGGAATACAAGAAGTTGTCGATGCATCTCGGCATGATACCTCTGATATTTGTTTCGCCGTCGGATACGATTATGATCGAGGGCGGAAGCGAGGAGAGGCGAAGGCTTATGGATGTGGTTATTTCGCAATACGACAACACCTATATTGATGCATTGAACCGCTATAACAAGGCTTTGCAGCAACGAAACACACTGCTGAAGACCGAAGAAGGCATGGATGTCGACCTCTTGGCGCTGTTGGAGGAGCAGATGGCTTTCTACGGAGAGACAATTTACAATAAGAGAAATGAGTTTATAGCCGAGCTTGCTCCTTTGTTCCAGACTTTTTACAGCCGGATATCACAAGACAAAGAAACTGTATCGCTTGGCTATGTGTCGCATTGTCAGCGCGGTCCGTTGCTTGACGTAATCCGTCGCGACAGGATGAAGGATCTTGCCGTGGGCTATTCGCTTCATGGCGTTCATCGTGATGACTTAGAAATGCTTATCGGGGGCTATCCCATAAAGCGTGAAGGCAGTCAGGGACAGAACAAGACGTTTGTAATAGCCCTGAAATTGGCTCAGTTTTATTTCCTTAAACGTACAGGCTCGAAAACAACTCCGATATTGCTTCTTGATGATATATTTGATAAACTTGACGCCCAAAGGGTGGAGCAGATTGTGAAAATAGTTGCCGGAGACGAGTTTGGGCAGATATTTCTTACAGACACCAATCGTGACCATCTTGACAGAATTTTGAGCAGTTCGTCGCTTGATTACAGACTTTTTTATGTTGAAGGCGGCAATATAATTCCAAAGGAGGATGCCGATGTTTAAGCGTGATGTTCTTACTCTTGCCGACATTCTGCAGAAGTGTCTGAGACAGGACGGACTGGAGACGCCACTGCAACAAAAACGTGTCATCGACTCGTGGGACAAAGTTGTGGGTAAGGTTATAGCAGGTTATACAGGCGAGAAGTTTATAAAAAATCAGACCATGTTTGTTAAGATTCTTAATCCTGCGTTGCGTTCGGATCTTGCAATGATGAGGGATCGGCTTGTCAAAAATCTTAATATGGAAGTTGGTGCAAACGTAATTGTTGACATTAAGTTTTATTGACCTCATTAAGGTGTTTGCCCTGATTGCCTTATGCAAATAGGTCTTAATGCCGTTTTTTGTGCAGATGCAGTCTGCCTTTAATAATCTGTTATATATTTTAGACTGTAGTTATGCCTTTGTGTAAATGGTGTCGGCAGAACTACAGTTTAGAGGGAGAGTATATTTGTGGCGTTATCAGTGTTTGTTGGAACTTTCCCTTATTTTTAGAATCATGGGAACAATTTCCTTATAAATCTTTTTATCTCCGCGTATGTTTCTAAGCAGCAGTTCGCATGCTCTTTCGCCCGTAAGATGAGCCTGGTCCATGATGACAGACAACTTTGGAGTTACAAACGCTGATGACTCAGCTTCTGTAAATCCTATTATAGCCACGTCTTTGGGTATTTCCAGTCGGAGAGTCTTAATTGCGTCGAATGCTGCGTAAGTTATGATGTCATTGAATGCCAGGATAGCATCAGGACGGTCGTCGCGCTGTAACAGTTGAAGTGTTGCATTGCGTGCGCTTTCATAGTCGATGTCTCCGTTTATGACTATAGAGCGGTCAATGCTGATGTTATTTTCGCGCAGGGCTTCAAGATATCCGTGCTTGCGGCGCTTAACCATGTCCAGGTGAGTAGGGCCTCCTATGAATGCTATGCGCTTGCTTCCAGTTTCAATAAGATGGCGTGTTGCCTGAAAGGCAGCTTCGTCACCATTTGATACAACTGATGAAAAAATTTCGGGAAGACATGTTCTTGCGAAGAATACGAGCGGTATGCCCATCTCGTTAATTTCAGTGAAGTGAGAGTAGTCGACCGTGTCTTGTGCAAGGCATGCTATTATACCCTCCACATACATTCCTACAAAGTTGTCAATGGCTTTTTCCTCCCTGATGTGATCTTCATGGCTGTTGGCTGCTACAACGGCATATCCCGCCTTTGTAGCATAGTCCTCAATGCCGTCGAGCACGGCTGCGTAATAGTGTGTTACAAGGTTAGGCACCACGACACCGATGACTTTAGGCTTCTGTTGCCTTAGGCTTTGGGCAAACGGATTAGGACGGTAATTCAGCTTTTTTGCCAGTTCCTGTACGCGGGTTTTCATTTCTTCACCCACTTCATGACTGTTTCTCAGTGCCCTAGACACTGTAGCTATGCTGACCCCCAACTGTTCAGCCATTTCTTTCAAAGATGTTCTACGTGTAGCCATTGGTTAAATCGTTTGACTTGATTTTATGCGAGGTGATATTAAAATGCCTATTGCAAATGTAGTCAAAAAATATAAAATACGCAAACGTTTACGTAACTTTGTGGTCTTGTTATTTTATTTTGTGTCATTGTGTTAAATTAAAATGGATATTGGATGTTTGATTTAATACTATAAGTATATTGATGCTTTTAGCTGTATGTGTGTTTTTCTGTTGCCTTTTTGTAGTCTGCTTATTCTTTAATAGCATGACATACCATGCGCAATGGCAAAATAAAATGCTTTTAATATAAAAACGAGAAATCAGGCAGAAATCTGATTGCAGATTCTGATTAAAAATGTGAAAGCGGACAGATACACATGAAGCACTTGATGTGTTTGGATGTATCTGTCCGCTTAATATTGTCTGCCAATGTCTTGGCATGCTTTTCTTTACTGTTACATCGGTAAAAGTTCCTCGCCTTCAAGGTCGCATGAAGTGAAGCCCATCTCTTTAGCCTTTTCCTTATTGAAAGCGAAGTATGTGGCTTTGCCTTCTGTGCATATCTCGCCTTTTGAATTTTCCAGCGTAACTTTTACCGTAACCAAGTTACGTCTTTGTTCGTCAATATGTGCCCGCAGCGTTATCTGTGGCTCTGTGGTCATCACCGGTTTTTTGTATTTAATTTCGAGATGTGTGGTCATTCCGCTGGTTTGCAGTTTTCTGAAAATCACCCATCCGGCAATCTCGTCAATCAGTGTGCACAATATACCTCCGTGCATGGTGTTGATCCATCCCTGATAGTGAGTTTGGGGATTCCAGAAACTTATGATGTCATCTCCGTCTTCGTAAAACTCCATGTGCACTCCTATAGGATTGTCAGGACAGCAGCCGAAGCAGTCGTATCCTTCTTTTTCCATCCATGGATTCTTAATCTTTCTCATAGGCAATAGTTATTGAGGGTTTATTTTAAACTTGTTTATGTTCACGTTCTCATTATGTCTTAGAATGTAAGTCTCACCATGAGCCTTACGCCGTTCTTTGTGGCTGTAGGCAGATGATTGTAGTTGAGTCGGTGGACATATTGTATGTGGATAATCTTAAAGATGTTGTGTATTCCGGCGATAAGCTCAATATAAGGGTGTTTGCTGTCCATGATATATGAGCCTTCAGGAAATTCCATCAGCGTGTGGTCTCCGGCATTAGCTGCCAGAGTAGGGTTGTTCTTGTCAGTAAGTGTTCCCCACAGACATTTGATGCCGAGCCATTCGCGCCATTTCAGCTTTTTGAGCAATGGTATGCGGTTGAACAGTTTTCCGTTTAAGTCCCATGAAACGTCAAGGCTTGCGTATCTGTCGTTGAGGAACTCCATGTTGTTTATCAAGTTGAAAGTCTCGTCATTGACGATATACGACAGGTTTGCCGCCGGCATTATCAGAAGAGGATACGGAACTTTGTTCCACTGTATGCCGCCCTTGGCCAGAATGTCAATCTTTCCCCAGCTGTTGAGCCACAGACGTTTGTATATGCTTGCCTCTGTAAAGTTATAGTTATAGTCGCCTCCGAGAACACCTTTGATACCGGTCGTATGTGACAATGTAAACACAGGAGCATCGAGGTTTACAGGCAGACGGCGCTGCTTGGTGTTGATAAACGTTTCGCCCGGTGCATAGCGGAATTCAATTCGTGCCTCTGTTGTTCTGAATTTGCCCGGTCCGTTCATTGCGTCCTCATTTCCGACCATAGACAAAGGTTTAAACAGAAGGTTGCCGCAGGCTTCATTTTCTTCGGTTTTAAGACTTATCGTTGTCCTGAATCCCCATTCTTCTTCGCGTTCAAACGACAACTGCTGGCGGTTGTAGAACATCATTTTGTCTACTTTAGTCCATTTCAGTGCCGTAAACACATTATCCTTGTCGGTGTGCATAAACTTGTCTGAAGGTGAGCAAACGTCGTAAGTAGACGTAAATGTGAGCGTGCGTTTTGGAAACTCTCGCGGCAGATACTCTTTCTTGTTGAACGAGTAGGTCAGTTCACCCTTGTAATAGTCCTTACGGCTGTCCCATCCGCGGGCGTAATATCCCGAGAGGAACCAGTGAGGGTTAAGGTTGGCCGTTGTCTGCGCGCTTATACGCGTGCGCACACCGTCAATGAAGTTAGAGCTTATCAATGTGTTTATAGGTCCGATGTCCACCTTGCTCGGATGATTCTGGCTTCCCGTTTCAACAAAGTTCTCAATGAAAGCCTTTACGCCGAATATAATATATTTGAAGGCTTTCTGCTGACTCAGATTGTTGATAAATGCATCCATTGAGCTTTCGCTCTTAGTAAGTTCTACGCTTCGGTATTTGTCCCAGAACGTCTCGTCGCGCATCCTGGCATTTGCCTCATGCAGCACTTTTGTCTTGCCTTTGAACAACTTGTCGGGCAGTTCGTCAAAGGCATAGTCGCTCATTCTTGTTGTACGTATTACAATAGCTTTAGACAAGAATTTTGCTATGGACATCTCAACAAACATGTCGTCGGTTGTCAATGTCCATTCTCCTTCCGGCAGTCGTGTATATTCCTGAATTATCTGAAGGTTGTCCACAAAGTTTACGTCGCTCTTTTTCGGAAGCATAAGGTTGCATCGTTTTACGTGCAGGGTTGAGTCGGCAAGAATCCAAAGCTCGCCTCTGAATCCGAAGTCCTGCTGGTTGTTGGGCAGAAACTGCAGGTGGAAACATTTGTCTCTGTCAACATAAACCGTGTCGACTATATAATAGCGGTAAAACGCTATGGCGTCTTTACCTATAGGACTGGTGAAAGGATATTGCAGAAGACGTATCTGGTCGTCATACAGGTCGACGTCGGTAAATACGTCTTTTAGAACATTGTTAAGTATATCGCCGGTCTCTATCAGGTCGTTTACGCCCGAAGAGTTTTGTCCCATTATTATCGACTTCTCCGTCTTAGGGTTTTTCCTGTATAGATTTCTTGTAACAGTCTCATCGACCGACAAAGGCAGAATCAGCTTGTTGTTATACGGACATGTTTCAATCTGATTCAGCAGCCATTTCTTGTTCTTCAGCTTTTCGTTTTCCAGTTCCGACGGCTTAATGTCGTTAATGGCAAGCGTTATTTTCTGATATTTGTTAAACTGGTAATAGTCGTGATTGGCGAGGTCGGTGCGTTTCTTTGCCGCAATGACACGCTTCATCAGTTCAACAGCCGGGTTGTTCTTTCGGCTGTACTTGCTTCGCTTCGACTTCACCGTCACTCCTTTAAGTTGCTTGGTGTCAGTCTTAAGTGTTATTCTCATTTCTGAAGGTGTGTTTGGACCTATCAGAATTGTAAGTTCCTGATATCCGACGGCGCTGAACGTTAGTTTTTCACCGTTAAGACGCTTTACTGAGAAATGTCCGTAGGCATTTCCCGAGGTTGCAATTCTTTCTTTCTTATATTGTACGCTAGGAAAGGGGATGGTGTCTCCTGTGGCTTCTTCGACAACAACACCTGTTATTGTCTGTGCGCCTGCGACCTGTGACAGTACTAAAAGAAATAATATCAGAATTTTTTTCATTATGTGACTTTTCTGTTGTTATGAACCGTTGTTGTTTTTATCGTATAAAGGCAGCAATGTCCTTGTTTTACAGAAGTTGACTAAGGTCGGTTATAACCTTGTCGGGTATAGTTTCGTCATATTTCTCGTCGGTCCAGCCTTCACCTTTGAACCATATAGTTTTACATCCTGCTTTCTTTGCAGGTACAATATCCTTATAGAAGCTGTCGCCAACCACAGTTACGTCGGCAGGATTAAACTTTAGGGCCTCTACTCCAAGAGTGAATATGCGCGGATCTGGCTTGCGTATGCCGACAACGGCCGACTCAATAATCTGCAGAAACAGTTTGTCGAGTCCGAACTCTTTAAGTACTACACCGATGTTGCCGTAAAAATTGCTGACCAGCACCATCGGGTGTCCGGCATTAATCTTGGTCAGCACCTCGCGGCTGTGGCTTGTCTCCTGTCTAACGCCCTCATACAGGTCTTCAAGGATGTCTTTGTGACTTCTCACATATTCATCTTCAGACACGTTCCAGTAACCTTCCGACATGAGATATTCCATTTCGATGCGCAACTTTGTTTCAAGTGTCTTGTAGAAAGTATAGTCCGGCTTGATTATAGGTTGCGAGCCGAGAGTGCGCTCGGCGTGGACATACGCCTCACGGAACTGTTCTTCAGTTACGGGAATTTCATGACGGCAATAGGCGTGCCAAAGCACTTTGCCCCAATGGCGGCCTGCTGTATCTATTGTGCCGCCGTAGTCGAAGATAAATCCTTTTGTCATTGAATCTTTTTTGTAATTTTTTTACACAGACATTCATGCTTCTTGTGCATGTAGATGTATAGAACGTTCATCACTGTTATCTCTATGAGCATGTAAACCCACGGGCAGCCGAGCAGGCATGTCACGTAGATACATATAGCGCGGGTGTTGAATGTCAGGATGTTGGTGTATTTCATCAGCGGGCGGCTTCCTTCAAGAAACTCCTCTCTGATGTCGGCAGGAATGTTGGATGCACTGCCGTATTTCTCTTTCATCACCTGTATCATCTTCTGGAAAGCAGGCGAACGTTTCTCCTGACTCTTGCAGTAGTTGGCGTAGTTGTAATAGAACAGATGCTCAAACAAGGCTCCGCGCTTAGGCAGCGAATTGTATATCTTTATCTGACTTTCATAAGTGTCAAGCTCGCTTCCTTCTTTGCCCTTAAGGAAAAACAGGTGAATTTGACGGTAATAGTCGGAAAGCGAACTCTGAGGTGAGTGGCACATCACTCCGGCTATAAACGCAATCACCCATATCCACAGGCCCCAATGGATGTCAAGTCCGGGGATATATTGTCCCATCATGCGGTAAGACAGGGCTGCATATATGGCAAAAAACCACACATCTCCAGAAAATCCGTCGAGCACCCTGCCAAGAAGCGTCTTCTGTCCTGTAAGGCGTGCCAGTTGTCCGTCGGTAGAGTCGCAGAAGTTGGCAAACATGAGCAGCACTATGCCTGCAATGTTGTGCATTATGTCGGTGTATGAAAACATCCATCCTGCTCCTACGCCAAGGAATATCGACAATATTGTTATTGCGTTAGGGTGAACTCCGAGTTTTTTCCACATCAGTGCGAACATCAGTCCTATTGGACGTGTAAAGTGGACGTCGAGCCACTCTTCTGTATCTTGTGATTTCAGTGATGCGTTAAGCATCTCTTTAAAATTGCTCATAAATTTCTTTCTGTTTTTAATATCGTTACATCTTTTTGCAGATAACATCTGCCATGGCATCGGCAGCCTCCTCGCGGCATCTCGAAAAGCTGGGCCAGTCGTTAAAGTCTATAATGGCGTATGAACCGTCCTCGCGTATTATGCAGTCGCCTCCGTAGATGTCGATGTCTATCAGTTCTGCTGTTTTTTCGGCATCAGCCTTCAGTTTTTCGGTGTCGAAGTCATAGTGGGCAGGCTTGCCGTTGACAAGTTCGTCGCCGAATTTCGACATTCCGTCGTCGCCCGGGTAGTAAGTCTTGAAAAATTCAGTGCCTCTCACTCCGTAGAACTTCACGAGGTCGCCTTTCACATGGGCTGTTACCACTACATTCTTTATGCCTCTTGCTGCAAAGGCTTCAATTTTTTTGTCTTTTTCAGCTTCATCGGCAGCAAACACTACATCTTCTTTACTCTGTGCAGCCTCGTCACCGCGCTTAATCCAGTAACCGCAGTTGCCCGTCAGCGGTGCCACAGGTATGCCGTTGCTGCGCATCACCCGGTCGATGTTTGCCCTTGCGCATGACCTTACACCATGAGGCGAGTTGATGACGGTTGTGCCTTGTTGCTGTTTCTGTTCGAGCATTCTGAGCGTAGAGTCAAGTCTTCCCATTGTGAGAATCATGTCGGCATGTCCCAATCCGTCCAGCTGTTCTTCCTTTACGGCCGTTATGTCGTGCCCTTTGGCGCACAGCCTTGAGCATACGGCATCCATTATGGCCTTGTCTTTTTCAACAGAGTTAGGTGAAAACTTTTCGGCACGGTAAATAGCAATCACCTTTTTCATGACTCTCCGTTCAAAAACTTTTCTGCCTTTGCTATGTCTTCAGCGTGGTCTATGTCGAGCACCTTGCTGAACAGTCTTGCTTTCAGACGGCATCCTGCGGCAACGAGCGCACGCTGAAAGTTGCGCATGCGTCTGTCTCCGCGCTCTATGCACTGTCGGAGTATGGTTATTGCGCCGGGAGTAAGCCCGTAGATACCGCCGGAAATAAGTTTGCAGTTGTTTCTTTCGTCAAAGAATCCTGTTATGTTCATGTTTTCGTCGGTACCGACATAGAGTGGCTTCTCGTCGTCAATAAAGTCGGTCACGCCCATCATTCCGTCGGCTACTCCGCTTTCAACACATTCATTAAATTCTTTTATATATTGCTCAAATTCATTTTCGTTGAATATGGTGTCAACCGTAGTGAGGCAGAACGGGCCGTCCTCAAGATATTTGCTTATCTCGTAGAAGCTGTGCATCGAACTTGGCGTGCTTTTTACGACATATTCGAGCGGAATGTTTGTTCCGTCGAGTCCGTTCTCCTTCAGTTCTGCCAGATGTTGGCTCACTGAAGTCATGTTGCTGTTGCATATCACGATTATTTGTTCTGCGTGGTTATCCATGAACACGCGTATAAGGCGGTCAATCAGGCACATGCCGTTGACTTTGACCAAGGGTTTGGGCGCACTTACGCCCTCTTTTGCCAGCCGTGAACCTTCGCCGGCGGCAATAATGGCATATTTCATAAAGATATCTTTTTACTCAATGAGTGCGCAAAGTTAGCCATTATTGATGAAAGTAGAAAACTTTTTAGTGTATTTTTGTTTTTCATAAAAGTTGTAATTACAATGTATTAGGCGTTTTTATGCCCATAAATACACCTATAATTAATGTGTTGGCGCATTCGTGTTGACAAGTAGGGCTTTTTTGTCATTAATAAAATTTAATATGTCGTCTATTGATTATCACTCATATCTTAACATCTTGTGCGTATTGTATACAGTCTTGATACATCATAAAGCCATTCAGACAGTATGTATTTAATTCGGCTTAATATATTACAAAGTGTTAGTTTAGTCTTGTACGGTTTTTCATGTGAAATAGAATTGTGAAGTATGTAAAATCGCCTGTTTAGATAATACATATTTACAAATTAGGCATAACATTACGCTTCTGTTGCCAAAACATGGCGTTTTGCTGTATGAAACATTCCCTTTTATTATCCAAAGTCAGTGCTTTTGCAATGCCGTTTGTGGCCTTTTATATGTTATTTTATTATATATTTATTGCACACTTCGGGTTTAATAGCTCTAATTTATTGCCAGTCATACATTTACGTTTGCACACGTATTTCGCGCTATTTACGGCCGGTTTGTTTATGTTTTCAAATAATCCGGCTGTGGAACGTTAGCGGAAATCACAATGTAAGCATATATTGAGATATAGCGTCAATATGTATAATCAAGTTGAATAAGCATATGTTAAATAATATTGGGCAGGCTTTTGTCGTTAAAAATATTTCATTATTTTTGCCGTCTGCCGCATTTGTGTGGTGTCGCAGCTTGTCTGACAGCATGATTATTGGTCATGATAGCATGTCGGCATAAATTGCTTTAATGCCGTTTACTGGCCTTGTTAATGCTTCAGCTCATTGTGTGAAAGAATGAATTTCCTATAAATTATTAACCTCAAAATGATTAAAGTTATGAGAAAAAGTATCATCCTTTCAGTTGTGTTGCTGTTGTTGTCAACTTTTACAGCAGTTGCGCAAGGCAGAGTTTATCAGCTTTCGAGTCATATTCTTGACATAAATACGGGCAGGCCTGCGCCGGGTGTCAAGATTGTATTGTCTAAATTGGTTGGCGAAAATAAATGGAATGTCGTTGAGGAACGTGTAACCGACGACAACGGAAGGGTAAAGAACTTTCTGGAGAAAAAGCAGAATGTGGACAATCGGGGAGTGTATAAACTGACATATTGCATAGAACCATACTTCAGGCAACAGTCGCAAGACACGTTTTATCCTTTCATTGATGTGGTGTTCGAGATAAAAGACGAAAGTCATTATCATGTGCCCATAACGCTTTCGCCTTACGGATATTCAACCTACCGCGGCAGTTGAACGTCAGCCGGTTAAGTTTGTGCCGGCTTAAATCATCGTTTATCTGATATAAAATGTGCCTGAATATACTGTCATGCATTAGCCGCGATAAAACTGCGGTTATGATTTTTTGTGCATACAGTTACATTCAGGCACATCTGTAGGGCTGTGTCGGTAGGTCGTCTTATGCCGGATGTTCATGTAATAGTGAGAGAGAGTAATAATTTATGGCAATAAGACAGGTACAGACTTAGTAAATAATTAGGGCTGTGCGGTGCGTGGATTGCAGCCGTTATTTGATGTTTACGCTGCCCGAACCTACAATATCCTCATTATGTTCTTTTACATTGCCCTGTATTTCGATGTTTCCCGAGCCTATTATGCTGCTATGGGCATATTCAATCTTGGCGTTGTTGAGTTCTATTGTGCCTGATCCCGTCACTCCGCATGTAACGTTGTTTATGTTTGTGTTGTCAATGCTTATAGAGCCTGAGCCGGGAATACCAATGTTACTTTTTGCGGTGTTGAGGCCTTCTATTTCAATAGTTCCGCTTCCTGAGACATTTATTTCCGAATTGTCGCATATAATGTCTTTCATGTTTATGCCACCGCTGCCAATTATATTTAAGCTTATCTTGTCGGTGTCGATGTTACTGTTAGAATTGAAGTTGCCGGAGCCTAAGATGCTGACGCCTCTAAGATTTGGCGAGGTGACATATACATCGATGGACTTATGCTTTTTGCCGAACATCAGAAAAGGGTGAATGTTGTCAGACTTTTGCGTTATATGCAGGGTGTTGCCCTTTGTATATATATTCATGTCGTTGATGTCATCTTCGGTGCCCGAAACCTTTACTGATGTTTGATTGCCCTGTATGAAGTAGACGTTGTTGTTGCCTTCAAGGCTTATGTCGGTAAAGTCGCTAACTTTTATTTCAGTACTGATTTCTTTGTCAGATTTGTCTTTCTCGTTCACGACATTGCACGACTGCAATGTAACGGCCATTAGTGTTAATACAAATATTACTGTTTTCATATTCTTTGTTTTTTAATCCTTATGCCTTTTAGACGTAACGTGGCGGCAAAAAGTTGCACAGATACAAAATTTTTTTATAGAATAATACTTTTTTGTGCGTTTCCTGCTCTTTTGTCTTCATTTTGTGCGTCTTTACTGATATGCATGATTAAGATTAAAGCATGTTCTGAAGTGGGGTAGAGTATTGTGCATCGTAAGCCTTCGGCTTATCCAAATAAAAAAGGCTGGCTCCGGCCTTTCGGCCATTGCCAACCTTAGTTTAAACAGTTTTGATTATCAGAGAAATCTTATTGTCTTTCTTCAAGAAACTTTCTTGCTGCGCGCAGCTGATGGCGCATAATGCTTACAAACTCCTGACTCTCCTGACTTCGTCACTCAAAAAAACTAAACATTATAATTCGTTGATAAACAATATTTTGTAATTTTGTGTCACCCATTTTAGGGTGACACGATGCAAAAAACATGTTTATACGTAAAAAGAAATACCCATCAGGCAATGTAAGTGTCATAGTGGTTGAAAAGGTCAAGGG
>ERZ779913.111-NODE-111-length-42959-cov-3.00205_pt1 | contig 42959 bp, 42 predicted proteins | sample MGYA00511547_ERZ779913 | MGnify/ENA primary metagenome ERZ779913 (study PRJEB29588, sample SAMEA2149539) | human gut metagenome | biome: human gut; feature: human-associated habitat; material: faeces | place: Denmark | collected 2008/2010 ...
TGAAAGAAGACGTAGTTAACTTGGGCTACAAGAATGATATTGTAACCGTTAAGTCTGGTTATGGTCGTAACTATCTTATTCCGACTGGTAAAGCAGTGATTGCTTCTCCGGCTGCAAAGAAAATGTTGGCTGAAGAATTGAAGCAGCGTGCTCATAAATTGGAGAAGATTAAGAAAGATGCAGAAGCTGTAGCAGAAACATTGAAGGGTGTTTCTTTGACTATCGCTACTAAAGTTAGTGCAACAGGTTCTATCTACGGTTCAGTAGGTAGCATCCAGATTGCTGACGAATTGGCTAAGTTGGGTCATAACATCGACCGCAAGTTGATTGTGGTAAAAGACAATGTAAAAGAAGTTGGACACTACAAAGCTGTTGTTAAACTTCATAAGGAAGTTTCTGTAGAAATTCCTTTCGAAGTAGTTGCAGAAGAAGCTTAATTTTGTATCTGTAAATACTTGATAAATCCCCCGAATGGACGTATGTCTGTTCGGGGTTTTTTATTGTGTTGGGGTGAGATATGCCAGGAATGATTATGCACGGTAGATAGGTTCGTGGATAGAAGGTGAAAGAAGATGGAGAGGAAGACGGGTGGAAGTGAAAAGTCAAGTCGAATGAGAAGTAGAGAAGGGTTTGGAAGTTTGTTTGAGGCTTTGGCCGGCCGGGATGAGATACGAGTTTCAGTTATTTATAGGTTAAGAAGTAGAAGGTGTAACTAAAAGTGGTGATGACTGGGATGGTTCCTGGCATCAGATAGTACATTTTTAATAAATTAGAAAAATGTTCTTGGTAGGAAAATGTGGAATTAATTGTGGGATGGTAACAAAAGGGCATAAAAAAAGTCTGTAGGCTGAGCTTACAGACTTTCAATTCTCTCTTCTAATGTTCGAGATTATTCAGCTACTACTGCTGAATCGCTAGCTACTGAATCACAAGCTACTGCTGCTGAATCAACAACCGGAGCTGCTTCTTCAACTACTGCTACTGAATCTGAATCAGCTGCTGCTTCACTGTTAGCTGCTTTGTTTCCGCAAGAAGCGAAAGAAACTGCAGCAAATGCTACGAACAAAAATACTAATTTTTTCATTTTTCTTTGCTTTTTAAATCTGTAATACTTATGTTGTTTTCTTAAAACACTGCAAAGATATAGACTTTTCTAATACGTTGTTCTCTTTTGAGCGATTTTTTTTCAAAAAAATATGTTTTAAAACTTATTTGCCTGATTTGTAATGTGTTGCAAAACATAATTTTTTATTTCCAATTTTGATAATTTTTCTAAGGGGAACTGAAAAGACTCCAAAATCTCTTGGTTAGGGGAGGCAATCGCCGTCAACTCGTTTCAAGAGTCATGAATTATGTGTAACTTTGCAGACTTCTAAAATGATAAAGAGATATGATTGATACAACTATTTTTCAAGATAAAGTAGCTGTTTATTATACGCTGGGCTGTAAGTTGAACTTTGCAGAGACCTCTTCTATCGGGAAAACCCTGAAAGAAGCAGGAGTCCGTACTGCCCGCAAAGGGGAGAAAGCGGACATTTGTGTGATTAATACCTGTTCGGTGACGGAAATGGCCGACAAGAAATGTCGTCAGGCCATTCATCGTCTTTCCCGTCAACATCCCGGAGCGTTTATTGTGGTAACCGGATGTTATGCTCAGTTGAAACCGGGTCAGGTAGCAGAGATCGAAGGAGTAGACCTGGTGCTGGGTGCTGAGCAGAAAGGAGAGCTTATGAACTACCTGGGCAATCTGGAAAAGCATGCTCATGGAGAGGCGGTAGTGACGGCCACAAAAGATATCCGTACGTTCTCGCCTTCTTGTTCACGCGGTGACCGTACCCGTTATTTCTTGAAGGTGCAGGATGGCTGCGATTATTTCTGTTCTTATTGTACGATTCCTTTTGCCCGTGGGCGGAGCCGGAATGGAAAAATTGAAGATTTGGTGGCGCAGGCCCGTCAGGCGGCTGCGGAAGGCGGAAAAGAAATTGTATTGACCGGAGTGAATATTGGTGATTTCGGAAAAACGACCGGAGAAACCTTTTTTGATTTGGTCAAGGCATTGGATGAAGTGGAAGGTATTGAGCGTTACCGCATCTCTTCCATTGAGCCTAATTTGCTGACCGATGAAATCATTGAGTATGTAGCCCGTTCCCGTCGCTTCATGCCGCATTTCCATATTCCCTTGCAGTCCGGTTGCGATGAAGTGCTGAAATTAATGCGCCGTCGTTATGATACGGCTTTGTTTGCATCAAAAGTAGCCAAAATCAAGTCTTTGATGCCCGATGCGTTTATTGGCGTGGATGTGATTGTAGGAACAAGAGGAGAAACGCCTGAATATTTTGAACGTGCATACGAGTTTATCAAAGACTTGGATGTAACGCAGCTGCACGTATTCAGCTATTCCGAACGTCCGGGTACGCAGGCATTGAAGATTGATTATGTAGTGCCGGCCACAGAGAAACATGTCAGAAGCCAGCGTCTACTGGAACTTTCGGACGAGAAGACCAAGGCATTCTATGCCCGTCATATCGGACAGGAAGCAGAGGTGTTGATGGAGAAATCCAAGGCTGGTGCCCCCATGCACGGTTTTACCAAAAACTATATCCGGGTGGAACTGGCCCACGACGACAAATTGGACAATCATTTGGTCAAAGTGCGTCTGGGAGGTTTCAACGAAGACGAAACGTCGCTTAAAGGAACAATTTTATGATAAAGACAGCAGTCGTCATCTTGAATTGGAACGGCGAGGCCATGCTTCGTCAGTTCCTGCCGTCGGTGATTTCTGGTTCCAACGAAGAGGGAACTGTGGTGTATGTAGCCGACAATGCTTCTACCGATCAATCGTGTGCGGTGGTAGAAAAGGAATTTCCTTCTGTCCGGCTGATACGGCTGGACCGGAACTACGGATTTGCGGAAGGCTATAACCGGGCTTTGGCGCAAGTGGAGGCCGAATATGTGGTGTTGCTCAATAGCGACGTGGAAGTGACGGGAGGATGGCTGCAAGACATGGTGGCGTATATGGATACTCATCCCGAGGTGGCTGCCTGCCAGCCCAAGATTTTGTCTTACCGTCATCGGAACTTGTTTGAATATGCCGGTGCCAGTGGCGGTTTCATGGACCGTTACGGTTATCCGTTCTGTCGCGGGCGAGTGCTGGAGACGGTGGAAGAGGATAAAGGGCAATACGAGGAGATTGTACCGGTATTCTGGGCTACGGGGGCAGCCCTGCTGATTCGCCTGGAGGTCTATCGGAAAGTCGGGGGATTGGATGCCCGCTTCTTTGCCCACATGGAGGAAATTGACCTGTGCTGGCGTTTGCGCAGCCGGGGATATCAGTTGGTCTGCATTCCGTCGAGCAAGGTGTACCATGTGGGAGGGGCTACTTTGAAGAAAGAAAATCCCCGGAAAACTTTTTTGAATTTCCGTAACAACCTGCTGATGCTGTACAAGAATCTGCCGGAAGAAGAGTTGGCTCCGGTGATGCGCGTACGTACGCTTTTGGATTATTGTGCCGCCCTTGTCTGGTTGCTGAAAGGCGACTGGGCCAATGTGAAGGCGGTACGTGAGGCCCGGCGGGGATTTCATCGGCTCCGTCCGCAGTTCGCGGCCGATCGTCGGCAGAATTTGGAGCATACCGTATTGAAAAGGATTCCCGAACGATATACTTTTAGCCTGATTTGGCAGGCAAAAATAAAGGGCCGAACCACTTATTCAGCCCTTTCCAGATTTTTCCGTTAAAGTTTTTTGAGTTCTTGGTACAGGCGTTGTACCGGGAGCCCCATGACGTTGAAGTAAGATCCTTCCAGTTTTGATACTCCCACAAAGCCAATCCATTCCTGCACGCCGTAGGCACCGGCTTTGTCCAGTGGCTGGTAGGTTTTGACATAAAATTCTATTTCTTCTTCGGTCAGCACATCGAAGGTTACCTGTGTCATGGCCGAGAACGTGCGCTGCACTTCTTTGGTGGTCAGGCAGACTCCGGTAATCACCTGATGGGTGTTGCCGGAAAGTTCCCTCAGCATGGCTTTGGCTTCTTCCAGTGACTTGGGTTTGCCCAATACTTTTCCGTGGATGCACACAATCGTATCTGCCGTGATAATCAGTTCATCTTCTCCCATGAAATTGCGGTAGGCATCTGCTTTTTTGCGTGAGATGTACATGGGAATGTCTGCTCCTTCCAAGTCGTCCGGATAACTTTCATCGATTCCCGGCAACACTCTTACCGTGTAGCCCAGATTCAGCCCGCTCAACAATTCCCGACGACGCGGAGAATTGGAAGCCAGTACAATCTTGTAATTTTGAAGATTTTCCAGTGGTCTCATGTTTCTTTAAGTATTTCGATAGTTTAGTTACCAGCCGAAAGCAGCCTGTCCAGCCATCCATTTTCCTTGTGCTTTCAGTACTTGTTCAATCACGTCACGGCCACAACCGTAGCCGCCTTTACAGTGTGAAATATACTTGCTGATGGCTTTGATTTCCGGAGCCGCATCTGCCGGGCAGCAGGGTAGTCCTACCAGCTGCATTACTTCATAGTCGGGGATGTCGTCTCCCATATAAAGCACTTCTTCCGGTTTCAGGTCGTATTTTGTCAGCAGTTCCTGGTATTCCTTGGTTTTAATGGCTGCTCCTAAGCACACATCCTTGATGCCCAGTCCCTCGTAGCGCTTGCGTACGGCTTCTGTTTTTCCTCCGGTGATGATGGCTACATGCAGTCCGCATTTCACGGCCAGTTGGAGGGCATATCCGTCTTTGATGTCGACAGAACGCATCGGTTCTCCGTCAGGGTGCAGGAAAATGGTTTCCGCACTCAACACTCCGTCCACGTCGAAGAACAGAGCTTTTATTTTCGTCAAATCGTAGTTTATCATATTATAAAGATATTATTTCTGTTTTTCTGTTTCGTATTGGTGGATATGCTGGCTCAACAACCGGTAAATCTCAGCCAGTTGCGGTTCTTCCTCCTGCAGCATATCCAGGTGGCGTTGGATGACATTCTCGTCATACCTTCGGGCAGGGCCTGTCTGGGCTTCAAGGGGCGATAGTTCGTGCACTTTCCGTGCTGTTTCGTCAATCAGCGGTAGCATGGACTCAAAGGGCAGCTGATGTGCAGTGAGCAGGTGTTCGCAGATGGCATACATGTGGTTGCTGAAGTTGCAGGCAAATACAGCTGCAATGTGCAGGTATTTCCGTTGCGCGGAACTGGCTTCGTACACCTTGGGACTCAAGTTCTCGATAATTTCCCGGAGTAGTGACAGGTTTTCGTCCGTGTTTGCTTCAAGGAAGAACGGCACGTCTGCAAAGCAGATATCCCGATGTTTACTGAAAGTCTGCATGGGATATGCTACACCGTAGTTTTTCCGTTTCCCTTTCCATACTTCCATGGGCATACTTCCGGCTGTATGCAGATAGAGGGCTTCGGGATTGCAGTGAGCCAGCTGGTCGATGACTGTTTCGAGTACAGCATCCTTGACCGAGACAATGTATAAATCCGCTTGTTCGTTGACCTGTGCCAGTTGAGTGGTCCATTCGCACCCCAATGCTTGGGCTAATGTACGGGCCGATTCTTCCGTCCGGCTGTACACCTGTAGCAGCTGGAACCCTTGTTGTTGCAGAGCTTTTGAGAGATGGGTGGCTACGTTGCCGGCCCCAATACATACAATTGATTTAGGTAAGGTGTTCATCATCCGCGTGAAGATAAGAAATACAATAAAACTCCAATGACCAGCAATACGGCAGGCAGCAGGAAGGTCGACATTTGTCCCAGTAAGGAAATTACCAGTCCGATATTTTGTATCAGCCAGATGCCCAGTAGGATGAGGCCTACCGACTTGTCACTCTTGAACCACAGGAAAATCACCGCAGCATAGAGCAGCATGGTATCTTTCTGCATTACCCACGGCAGTCCGAGGTGTCCAAATCCCACCCATCTGTCAATCAGATAGAGCAGTCCCATCAGAACGAGAAAAATAGCAGTAGCCCGATAGGTATCTTTGTGTTTGCCAGTTGCCGTTGCCATTATTTTCCTCCGTATTTATTGATGTGCACTTTTTCCCATTGCAGGTGCGATTCGTCGAAAGGCTTGCGCTCCATGCCTTTGTGTCCCACGGCGATGAGGGAAAGCACTTGTAGCTGCAAGGGGATGTCCAGCAGTTCGTGAATGTATTCGTTGGCAGACAATCCGTTGGCCGTGAAGCGTTCCCTGATCTGTACCCAGCAGCTTCCCAGTCCCAAGTCTTCCGCTTGCAGCTGAATCATGATGGAGGCGATGGAAGCATCTTCAATCCATACATCGCTGGCGAGCGGATTGGCAGTGACTACGATGGCCAAGGCGGCATCCTTCACGAAGGCGGCTCCTGATTCCTTGCAGTAAGACAGTTTTTCCAGCGTCTCTTTGTCGTCGACGACAATAAACTGCCAGCAGTTGGAGCGTTTGGAGGTAGGAGACATCAGAGCGGCTTTCAGCAAAGTGAGTACTTCGTCCTGACTCAGTTCTTCGCCCGTGAACTTGCGCATGCTTCGTCTGTTTCTGATTAAATCACTGAAGTTTTCCATAAAAAATAAGTTTGTGTGGACAAATATAAGGCTTCCTGACTAAATCCTCAATAAAAAAATGTAAATTTGCATGACATGAGCATCCGTTTAGCTACATATTATCACGCTAAGGATGTACCCGAATTACCGGGTTCCAACATCTTTCATTCTACTGAACTGTTTCATGTGCTGGAACAGACGAAAGGATATTGTCCGCTGTTGCTGGTCGCTTACGAAGGCGATACACCCATCGGCAAGTTGTTGTGTATTTTGCGTCGCAGTACGCGGCTGTTGGGTTTCATACAGAAAGCCTATGCCTATGGAGTCGGTGAATATTTTTCCTCTTCTTATCGGAAGGAAGAGATTTTCCGGGAACTTTTATCTTATTTCACTCTTCAGTTTACCGAAAAAGCGTTTGTGCTGGAGTTCCGTAATTTGGAGGAACCTTTGTTTGGTTATCGTTATTTCCGTCAGAACGGCTATTTCCCCATCCGTTGGTTGCGGGTACGCAATTCGCTCCATCATGATTCGTTGGACAAGTGGATGAGCGCCTCACGGAAAAAGCAAATCAGTCACGGCTTGAAGAACGGAGCTGTCATCGATGTAGCCCATACGAAAGAAGAAGTGCAGGTCTTTTTCAATATGCTCAAGCGTTACTATTCTCCCAAGATTCACCGGTATTTGCCCGACATCGGTTTCTTCAGTACCTTGTTGGAACATTCTTCTCAATGCGGTAAAATTTTTATCGTACGTTACAAGGAAAAAATCATTGGAGGTTCTGTCTGCCTGTTTTCAGGACGGGATGCCTATTTGCTGTTTTCGGGTGGTATGCGGAAAAGCTACCCCTTGCAATATCCGGGAGTGCTGGCCGTGTGGGGTGCCATTTTGTATGCCCGTTCCCATGGATGCGACCATTTTGAGTTTATCGACGCCGGTCTGCCTTTCAAAAAATACGGTTATCGCGATTTCATTCTGCGTTTTGGCGGAAAGCAGATGAGTAGTCGCCGTTGGTTCCATGTGCGGTGGCGCTGGTTGAACGGGTTGCTCACCAAAATTTATGTATAGCTTTGAGGAAGAAAGCAAAAAATGGCTTAGTACGCACATAAACAACAGGTATTCTTTGAAAAAATCGTCAAAAAGTTTCGTTTTTCACCGCAATTTTCTTTTCTTTGTCTGTGTGTAGTCGAAACACAACTTTAAATTAATACCCATAAAAAACAATTCCATTATGAAAATCTCTCACATTGAACATTTGGGCATCGCAGTCAAAAGCATTGAAGAAGCCCTTCCTTATTACGAAAACGTCCTCGGATTGAAATGCTATAACATAGAAACCGTAGAAGACCAGAAGGTAAAGACTGCTTTCTTGAAATGTGGTGATACAAAAATTGAATTATTGGAACCGACGGGTCCCGACAGTACCATCGCTAAATTTATTGAAAACCGCGGAATGGGCGTGCATCACGTGGCGTTTGCGGTAGAAGATGGAGTGGCTAATGCCTTAGCACAGGCAGAAGAAGCCGGTATCCGTCTGATTGACAAAGCTCCCCGTAAAGGGGCAGAAGGTTTGCACATTGCTTTCCTGCATCCGAAATCTACGATGGGCGTGCTGACCGAACTTTGTGAAAAATAATCCGGAAGAAACCTCTTTTTTTATTTTATCCATATAATTTCTAATACCATGAGTAACCAACTTGAAAAAGTAAAAGAACTGATAGAGCTTCGTGCGCAGGCTCGTCTGGGAGGAGGCACGAAAGCCATCGACAAGCAACACGATAAAGGAAAGTACACTGCACGTGAACGTATAGCCATGCTGCTGGATGAAGGCAGCTTTGAAGAGATGGACATGTTCGTGCAGCACCGCTGTACAAATTTCGGAATGGACAAGAAGCATTATTTGGGAGACGGCGTCGTGACCGGTTACGGAACAATCGAAGGCCGTCTGGTTTATGTTTTTGCCCAGGATTTTACGGTTTCTGCCGGTTCGTTGTCCGAAACCATGTCATTGAAAATTTGTAAGGTAATGGATATGGCCATGAAGATGGGCGCACCTTGCATCGGGTTGAACGATTCCGGTGGTGCCCGTATCCAGGAAGGTATCAATGCCCTGGCCGGTTATGCGGAGATTTTCCAGCGTAACATCCTGGCTTCGGGAGTGATTCCACAGATTTCCGGTATCTTCGGACCGTGTGCCGGTGGTGCAGTATATTCTCCGGCCTTGACCGATTTCACCTTGATGATGGAAGGTACTTCGTATATGTTCCTCACCGGACCGAAGGTAGTCAAGACGGTGACTGGAGAGGATGTGTCACAGGAAGATTTGGGAGGTGCCAGTGTGCATTCCACTCGTTCTGGCGTCACACATTTCACGGCATCGACCGAAGAAGAAGGATTGGCTTTGATTCGTAAGCTGTTGAGCTACATTCCGCAGAACAACTTGGAAGAACCGCCTTATGTGGACTGTATGGACCCGATTGACCGTTTGGAAGATTCGCTCAACGAAATTATCCCGGACAGTCCGAACAAGGCTTATGATATGTATGAGGTTATCGGGGCCATTGTCGATAATGGGGAATTCCTCGAAGTGCAGCGCGATTTTGCCAAGAACATCATCATCGGTTTTGCCCGTTTCAACGGACAGTCGGTCGGTATTGTAGCCAACCAGCCGAAGTTCCTGGCCGGAGTGCTTGATTGCAACGCTTCCCGCAAAGCTGCCCGTTTCGTACGTTTTTGTGATGCCTTCAATATTCCGATTGTATCGTTGGTCGATGTACCGGGATTCCTGCCGGGTACAGGACAGGAATACAATGCCGTCATTCTGCACGGAGCCAAACTGTTGTATGCGTATGGAGAAGCTACCGTACCGAAAGTTACGGTTACCCTTCGCAAATCATATGGAGGTTCTCATATCGTGATGAGCTGCAAGCAGTTGAGGGGCGACATGAACTATGCATGGCCTACTGCCGAAATTGCTGTAATGGGAGGTGCCGGTGCCGTAGAAGTACTGTATGCCAAGGAAGCCAAGGATGCTCCCGACCCGAAAGCCTTCATGGCAGAGAAGGAAGCCGAATATACTAAGCTGTTTGCCAACCCGTATAATGCAGCCAAATACGGTTACATTGACGATGTCATCGAACCGCGCAATACCCGTTTCCGTATTATTCGTGCCTTGCAGCAGTTGCAGACCAAGAAACTGACCAATCCGGCCAAGAAACACGGTAATATTCCTTTGTAATAGTAACTAAAAACTGACGATAATGATGAAAATACATAAAAGCGGAATATTTCTGGCCTTGTTGCTGCTGGTGGGTTTCTCATCCTGTAAGGAGCAGAACACCACTTCCAAGTTGCTCATCAATGAGGTACTGGTGGATAATGAAACCAACTTTCAGGACGACTATGGCGTACACAGCAGCTGGGTGGAAATATTCAATAGAGCCTACAGCAGTGCCGACTTGGCCGGATGCTACCTGAGGGTGAGCAGTCAGCCAGGTGACACAATCTCTTATTTTATTCCGAAAGGCGATGTGCTGACCTTGCTGAAGCCTCGTCAGCATGCCCTGTTCTGGGCCGACGGAGCTCCGAGAAGAGGCACCTTCCATACCAATTTTGTGTTGAGCAAGACACAAGACAACTGGATTGGCTTGTACGATTCAGGCAAGAAACTGTTGGATCAGGTAGTCGTTCCGGCCGGGATACTCCAGGCCGACCAGTCGTATGCCCGGGTAGGTGATGGTTCTGCGGAATGGGAAGTAAAAGGGGGTAGTGAGGATAAATATGTGACTCCGAGCACCAACAACCAGACCATTGAGAGCAATCCGAAGATGGAAAAATTTGAACAGCATGACCCGGTAGGCATCGGTATGGCGATTTCGGCCATGAGCGTGGTGTTCTGCGGATTGATTTTGCTGTACTTGTGTTTCAAGTTTGTAGGCAAACTGGCCGTCAAGTTGCGTAAACGCAATGCCATGAAGGCCCAGAATGTGACCGACAAGCAGGAAGCTAAGGAACGTAAGTTAGGTGAAGCACCGGGTGAAGTGATTGCCGCCATTTCCATGGCTTTGCATGAAGCCCAGGGAGCCGACCACGATGTGGAGGAAACCATCCTGACCATCAGTCGTGTGAAACGAAGCTATTCACCCTGGAGTTCCAAGATTTACACCTTGCGTGAAACTCCTCATAAGAAATAACCCTTAAAGAACAAGATAACCATGAAAGAATACAAATATAAAATCAACGGAAATCTTTACAAGGTGACCGTGGGAGACATAGAAGACAACAATGTGCATGTAGAAGTGAACGGAACGGCCTATACCGTGGAATTGGAGAAAAAGGCGGGTCCGAAAATCAAGCCGGTAGTCCGGACGGCACTCCGGCCGCTCCTCCTCCCGCTGTAAGTCGTCCGGTTACGGTAGGCAGCAAGTCGGGTATCAAGTCTCCGCTTCCGGGTGTCATTCTGGAAATCAAGGTGAAAGAAGGAGATGCCGTGAAACGCGGACAGACACTGCTTGTGCTTGAAGCCATGAAGATGGAAAACGACATCAAAGCCGACCGTGACGGTAAGGTGACCGCCATCAAGGTGAGCAAGGGCGAATCAATACTCGAAGGTACAGACCTGATAATCATTGAATAGTTATGGGAGAATTTGTTAGTTTTTTACAGAATAACCTGGCCGATTTCTGGACCTATACCGGCTTTCATAACGCCACCATCCAGCATGTGGTGATGATTCTGGTCGGTATCTTCTTCATTTATCTGGCTGTGGCAAAAGAGTTTGAGCCGATGTTGCTGATTCCCATCGGCTTCGGTATCTTGATTGGTAACATTCCCTTCAACATGGAGGCCGGCCTGAAAGTCGGGCTTTACGAGGAGGGTTCCGTATTGAACATTTTATACCAAGGAGTGACTTCCGGCTGGTATCCGCCCCTCATCTTCCTGGGTATCGGGGCTATGACCGACTTTTCGGCCCTGATATCCAATCCGAAGCTGATGTTGATTGGGGCGGCGGCACAGTTCGGTATCTTTGGAGCTTATATGATTGCCCTTGCCTGGGGATTCGACCCGATGCAGGCAGGAGCCATCGGTATCATTGGAGGTGCCGACGGTCCGACGGCTATCTTCCTTTCGTCCAAGTTGGCACCTAACCTGATGGGAGCCATTGCCGTGTCGGCCTATTCCTATATGGCCCTTGTGCCGGTGATACAGCCGCCTATCATGCGTCTGCTCACCACCAAGAAGGAACGGCTGATTCGCATGAAAGCGCCGCGTGCCGTATCTCATACGGAAAAGGTGATGTTCCCGATTGTGGGCTTGTTGCTGACTTGCTTCCTGGTGCCATCCGGTCTGCCTTTGTTAGGTATGCTGTTTTTCGGTAACCTGTTGAAGGAAAGTGGTGTGACTCGTCGTCTGGCTGAAACTGCCCGTGGTCCGCTGATTGATACCATCACCATTCTGTTGGGACTTACCGTGGGAGCTTCCACGCAGGCTTCTGAGTTCCTGACCGTGGACTCTCTGAAGATTTTCGGTCTGGGTGCCTTGTCATTCGTGATTGCAACCGCTTCCGGTGTGATTTTCGTGAAGATATTCAACCTGATTCTTCCCAAGAACGATAAAATCAATCCGCTTATCGGTAATGCCGGTGTGTCTGCGGTACCCGATTCTGCCCGTATCTCGCAAGTGGTAGGATTGGAATACGACCCGAGTAACTACCTGCTGATGCACGCCATGGGTCCGAATGTGGCCGGTGTCATCGGTTCGGCAGTAGCTGCCGGTATCTTGCTGGGATTCTTGATTTAAATAATCATTATAGCACAAAAAAGAGGGATGCATTTTTAGAGTGTGTCCCTCTTTTTTGTTTGGAGTAAATTCCTTTTGTTTCGCTCTTTTTGGCAAAGCGTTTCATTCATTCTTGCAAAGCCTCTTTATGAAAATACCTTGACACGAAGGTGCGGAGAGCTCGTCACGTTCGTGTCGAGATGTCGTCACGTTCGTGCTGAGGCCTCGACACGTTCGTGACGAGGTAAATTCGAAGTTTATTTTTGTAAAATTGAGAGAAGTCGTAGAAAAAACGAAGATAAGATATAGGATAACTCGATTGATTCCTTCTTTAAAAAAGTTTCTACTTTTGTGTAGTTTTTCTGATAGGCTGAGCGTCTAATGGTAAAAAACAAATTCATACGATATGAAAACATTGGATACTGCATTTGCGCAAATGGTCAAAGAACATAAGAGTACCATTTATACGGTGTGTTTTATGTTCTCGAAAGATGCCGATGAAGTAAGCGATCTTTTTCAGGAGGTGCTTATTAATCTTTGGAAGGGATATGATTCCTTCAATAATCTTAGTAACGTCAACACGTGGATATGGAAGGTGAGTTTCAATACTTGCATCTCATGCGAGCGGAAAAAGAAGCGGCGGGCTGTGGTGCCTTTGACCATGGATATCAATCTTTTTGAAGATAAAGATGAAAATTCCAAGCAGATTCGTCTGCTCTATGACCGCATTCATCGGTTGAACCCTTTTGATCGGGCCATCGTCTTGTTGTGGCTGGAAAATATGAGCTATGAAGAAATTGGTGCTATTGTCGGGATTTCGACCAAAAATGTATCTGTACGTTTGTATCGTATCAAGGAGGAGTTGAAAAAAATGTCTAACCATTAAAATGTGCTATCATGGAAAATTATGCAGATAAATTTGAATTAGACGAGATGAAGCAACAGATTCAGTTGCTGAAGGACAAGCTGGCTAAAGAAATCATCGTTAGTGAAAAGTTGCTCAAAAATTCTACGCAAGACAAGATTGCCTATATTAATCGGAAGAAAAGGTTTATCTATTTTCTGATAGTTTTTGCTTTAGTGTATTGCAATACATCTTTTTTGCTAATGGGATATTCCTGGATTTTCTGTGCCTTTACTTCTGTGTTTCTGGTTATAGCCGGAATTTATCAGCGATATAGCCATAAGGGCGTAAGTATTGATTGCATTTCAACGGGCAATTTGTTGGATATCAGCAAAGCGTTGGTACGGATGAACCGGCTGAATCTAAGATGGCTTTATTTCGGTATTCCGTTTGCTTTGTGTTGGATTGTATGGTTTATGTTTGAAAGCTATCCGAAAGCGGGAGGTGAAATGATATGCTATGGGGGTAGTGTCGGTTTCGTATTGGGAGCTGTGGGAGGAATTCTGCATTGTGTTCATGTGCGTCGTAAAGCGAAAGAGGCTATTCGTGACATTGAAGAATACACCATAGATAATTGAGCAATTACCGATTGGTTTTCGTTGTATCTGTCTTGAAAACTAGAGGCCATTTCGATTTTGTTTTGAGCTGCCCCCAAAAAGTTTTGTATTTAACTTTTGGGGGCAGTTTAATTTGCAACAACGTTCTTTTTGTGCGGATTGGTCGAAGGTGATTTCATTTTGTTTCATTCATTTCTTCAAAGCCCTTTATGAAAATATTTTGTCACGTTCATGCCGGAGTAAATTGGTTTCTTTGTCTAAGTGAAATGTCTAATAGATTGGGGCTGGACTGGTATATTGGGATTAGTCTCTTTTAGGTATATGATGGAGAATTATAAGGAGAAGTTTGAAAGGATGATTATCTTTCAATTTATTCTATGTTTTTATAAATCAGTTGTGTATAGGTCTCCATATTTATAGGCAATTTAAATTGGATATATACTGAGAAATGAGTAGGTTTTGTTTTCTATTTTTCGTAATTTTTAGGTATTGATAGGCTTTTTGGGGTAGTTTACCTTTGCGATGTTCAAAATCGCAGAGAAATGAAAAAAAAAGTTAGTTTATTTTTTACTGCTCTTTGTTGTGTTGCGGGAGCTGCTTCAGCTAGTGAAGTTGATTCGGTGCAGGTAGCTGGAGAAAATGTGAAAACAGCGGTACAGAAGCAATGTGCGGACAAAGACGGATATACCCGCTTTCGTGTGGGAGGGTATGGAGAGGCTGTGGCCAGTTTCAAGGATTATGGTATTAATCGTTATTATGGAAATCCGGATGGGAATACCCGTGATCATCGGAATACGATTTCCATCCCACGCTTTGTTTTGGCTTTTGATTATAAGTTTACTCCTAAATGGATTTTGGGAGCGGAGATAGAATTTGAATCCGGAGGAGTAGGTACGGCTATGGAACTCGAAAACTCAGAAAACGGGGAGTATGAAACTGAAATGGAAAAAGGAGGAGAAGTAGCCTTGGAACAGTTCCATATTACCCGTCTGATTCATCCGGCTTTCAACGTACGGGCTGGGCATATCATAGTACCAGTAGGGCTTACCAATGCACATCATGAGCCTATTAATTTTTTTGGAACAGTGCGTCCGGAAGGAGAGACGACAATTCTTCCTTCTACGTGGCATGAAACAGGGATTGAGTTTTTCGGTACGTTGGGAAAGGGATATACTACATTTGATTATCAGGTGCTGGTCGTAGCGGGTTTGAATGCGAATGGTTTCGACCGGAATACATGGGTTGGTAGTGGCAAGCAAGGTATTTTTGAAGAAGATAACTTCAATTCTCCCGGTTATGTGGTTCGATTGGACTATCGGGGAGTGCCGGGACTGCGTGTGGGAGGTTCTTTTTATTATTGTGCCAATACTGCCGGCAATTCCGATAAACCAGATTTTTATGAAGGCCGGAAGGCACCACTGCGAATTTATTCGGGCGACTTGCAGTATAAGAATGATTACGTGACGCTGCGTGCCAATGTGGTGTATGGAAATTTGACGAATTCCAAGTTTATCAGTAGTAAGAATGTCCGCCTGTCTAACAATGCTTCCTACAGTCGGGTGGTGCCAGTGGCAAAAAATGCGGCCAGTTATGCCGGAGAAGTAGGTGTTAATCTGCGTTCCATTTTCAATCACAATTCCAAAGTTCCTGTAATTTATCCGTTTGTCCGCTATGAATACTATAATCCACAGGAGAAGGGAGAAGCGGGACAAACTATGGACTTACGTAACAAAGTGAGCATGTGGGTGGCTGGACTGAATTGGTTTGCGTTGCCGAATCTGGTGGTAAAGGCAGACTATACCACTCGTCAGATTGGTACAGGAAAGATGTTTGGTACAGGCCCTTATACCAGCGAAAATGAGTTTTCCATCGGACTGGCATACGTAGGCTGGTTCTTCAAGAAATGAATCTGTTAAATCCTAAAAATGATTATGAATATGAAAAAGAATTTCTTTTATGCCGCAGCCTTTGCGGTAGGCTTGGCTTTTGCTTCAACCGCGTGCAGTAACAATGATGCTCCTCAGCCAGAACCGGTTGATGCAGCCAATATAGATTATACATCGGAAAATGCTGCCAGTTGGAATAATTATATGAAAGCTGTAGTGACTCTGCTCCGTAAGGATGCTTCCGATTTGTATGATTATTGGGCGGTGTCCTATAAAGGTGGGGAAAGTTATGCCACGACTTTTAAAAATCACGGTGCTCCGTTCAACAGTGCAGGTTCGTGCGTGCAGCAGGTGATAGATGGTTGTGTGGACATCGCCAATGAAGTAGGAGAGACAAAAATCGGAGACCCTTATTCCAAATATCAGGCAGGGAACGTGACCGAAGCACTTTATGCCGTAGAGTCGTGGTACAGCTGGCATTCACGTGAGGATTATTCCAATAACATCGTATCCATTTGCAATGCGTTTTGCGGGGTACGTAGCGAGTCGTTGATTAGTGGGGCTACAATCGATAAGAGTCAGGTGGCTGGAAAATCGTTGTACACAGCGTTGGTAAACAACGGCCAACAGGAACTGGCCGACAATACCTTGACAGCTATCAAAAATGCTTACGATAAAATTCTGGCCATACCTCAGCCTTTCCGTAATCATATCAATAGTGAACAGAGTCTGGCTGCACAGGAAGCTTGCAGTGAGTTGAGTGTATTGCTGAAAAATCAGTTGAAGCCAGCTTGCGATGCATTATCTGAAAGTGTATTGAGTCCGGTGGTAGCGAATTATGTAGATGTGGTGGTGTTGCCTACTTATGCTGATTTGAAGACTAAGGTAGGAACGTTGTATGAAAAAGTGAATGCGTTGGCTGCCAATCCGACCAATCAGGCATTTAAGGATGCGTGTGATGCTTGGATTACAGCCCGTGAGCCTTGGGAAATGAGTGAGGCGTTTTTGTTTGGTCCTGTAGCCGACCAGGGACTGGATCCGAACATGGACAGCTGGCCGCTTGACCAGGCAGCCATCGTAAATATCTTGAATTCGGGAGATTACAGTCAGATGGAATGGAGCGGCGACTATTCGGAAGATAGTGAAAGTATTTCGGCGGCACAGAATGTACGAGGTTTCCATACACTGGAATTTCTGTTGTTCAAAGACGGACAGGCTCGTTCGGTGGATTGAAACTTGGCTATAATTAAATGAAAGAAGAATGAGGAGGATTTTGAAGTTTGTATTCTATGGTTTTTTGCCTGTCGCTTTGTGGGGGTGTCACAAGGAAGGCATTGACCAGCAATATGTGGAAGTACCGGAGGGATATGCGTTGTCCGCCGGTACTGCCACCAATTTTTTGGCCTCGTCGAAAGCATACGACTTTGAAGCTCCATGGGTTTCGGGAATTTATAGTACCCGTTTTAATGACGGTGATGGATTGTATGACGATGTACGTACCAGCAGCAATCAGGACGGTGGACTGGGACCGGTTTATGCCGGGTATTCTTGTGGAAGTTGTCACCGGAATGCGGGACGTACCAAACCGACATTATGGAGCGAAGGTGGTTCGGGAAATTACGGTTTTTCTTCTATGTTGGTGTATATTACTCGAAAGAACGGAGCTTTGTTCCAGAACTATGGGCGTGTGTTGCATGACCAGGCCATTTACGGGGTTGAACCGGAAGGAAAACTTTCGGTGAAATATGATTATCAGACCTTTGAATTTCCTGATGGAGAAACGTATGAGCTTTGCAAGCCGACTTATACCATAACAGAATGGTATGCCGACAGCATTCGTCCGGAAGATTTGTTCTGTTCTGTCCGCATTCCGTTGCGCCATGTTGGGATGGGGCAGATGATGGCACTCGACCAGACGGAGATTGAAGCCTTGGCTGCCAAAAGCAATTATCCGGAATACGGTATTAGTGGACGGTGTAATTATGTCAGTGAGCGCGGCGTGACCCGTTTGGGACTTTCTGGCAACAAGGCACAGCATGCCGACCTGACGGTGGAATTGGGATTTTCCAGTGACATGGGAGTGACTAACAGCCGTTATCCGGAAGAAATCTGTGAAGGACAGATACAGATGGATCAGGGAAGCATGATGGGGCTCTCGTACGACCAGTTGGATGTGTCGACGGAGGATATGGAAGATGTGGACCTGTACATGCATTGTCTGGGGGTTCCGGCCCGTCGGAATGTGAACGATGCGCAGGTACAGAAAGGTGAGCAGAAATTCTATGAGGCAAAATGTCACCTTTGTCATGTCACTACTTTGCACACAAAGGCAAGAGGAGCTACTTTGCTGAATGGTACAGAGTTGCCGTGGTTGGGTAACCAGACCATTCATCCATATTCTGATTTTCTGCTGCACGATATGGGGTCGGAAATCATGGGTGTAGGGCTTAACGACAATTATGTGAGCGGACTGGCCCGGGGCAATGAATGGCGTACGACTCCTTTGTGGGGCATTGGTTTGCAGGAAGTGGTGAATGGGCATACGTATTTCCTGCACGACGGGCGTGCCCGTAACCTGGTGGAAGCCATCATGTGGCACGGAGGAGAGGCAGAAGCTTCGAAAAATCTGTTTAAGCGTATGAGTAAGGAAGACCGTGATGCGTTGATAGCGTTTTTGAATTCACTTTAATTTTTAGAACTGAAACGAACGATTTATGAAAAGAATAATGATTGCGATGTGTCTGGCTGTCATGATGCCACTGACGGTTCTGGCACAGCATGAAGAGGATACGGAAAACGGTATTGTGTCGCTTGCCGGAAGAGAGGGGTTTACCATCACTTCGAAAAAGGGCGACTTTGTGTTCAAACCCTATCTGCTGGTACAGACCAGTGCAAACTTCAACTGGTATGACGATGAAGGGCTTGATAAGGCATATAATCAGGATAATGTGGCCAATTCTGGATTTGCCATTCCCTATGCGGTGTTGGGATTTACAGGAAAGGCATTTGGAAAGGTATCTTTCAATCTTTCACTTAATGCGGCAGCTACAGGGGCAGCTTTGTTGCAGCAGGCATGGTTTGATGTGGAATTGAAGAAACAGTTTTCTATCCGTGTCGGAAAATTCAAGACACCTTTTTCACACGGTTATCTGACTACTTTAGGAGAAACATTGATGCCTTCTCTGCCGCTCTCGTTGACCTCCTCTGTGATCTTGCCTTATTCGTTGAATGCCGTGACTCCTAATATTGGTACGGGATTCGATTTGGGGGTAGAAGTCCACGGTTTGTTAGCAGACAGATTTGGGTATGAAGTTGGACTTTTTAATGGAACGGGTATATCGGTCAATACGGCAGGGAAGACATTCAGTGATGATTGGCACATTCCTTCCTTGCTGTATGCCGGACGGTTTACTTATATGCCGAAAGGGGTGATGCCTTCTACGCAAGGTAATCCCAATCGCTTGAAAGAAGATAAGCTGATGTTGGGTGTATCTACTTCGTTGAACGTAGAAAGTGAGAATGAGAGTACGAACGATTATCGTGCCGGGTTAGAATTTGCCATGTTGAAAAGAAAACTCTATCTGGGTGCGGAGTTGTATTATATGCGTGTTGGTTTTACCGAGCGGCAGAAAATTGATGAGGCTTATCATTACCTGGGAGGATATGTGCAGGGAGGTTATTTTGTGACATCCCGTTTGCAGGCTACGGCTCGCTATGATTTCTTCAATCGTAACGGGATGGATACAAACGGATTTATGAATATGCCGGCAGTAGGAGTGAACTATTTTTTCAGGGGATGTAACCTGAAATTGCAGGCCATGTACCAGTTTGTGGGACGCTGGGGACACGATACACAGTTGGACCGCGATAATGACGATTTGGGAATTGCTACCCATAGCGCTACGGTACTGCTTCAGTACACATTCTAAGGAAAGGAAACGGGTATGAAAAAAAATACGTTTCTATGGATACTTTTGGCAGCTGTTTCCGGATGGCTGACTGCTTGTGATGAGGGACGAATCTATGATACCGTTTCTGTAGCAGCGGAAGGAGGACGTACGGTGAAGTTTATCGGAAAGGTATCCGGCATCGAAAGCTGGCCTTCAGGCTATACGGTGGCAGTGGCAGGTTTTGATGCAAAAAGTGAATATGCCTTGACTTCTGCCAATGTGATGCCTTCACAAGCAGAAGAGGATGGGACGATTCAGGTTGTCATGTCAGGAGTGACGGATGAGGTGACACAGGTCGAATTGTGTGTCATCAACCGTATCCGCGAGCGGGTCGTTACTTTTGTCAAGGTAGACTGTTCGGAAGTGACGGCAGATACCATCCGTCTGGAGGTGGGTGAGCAGTCGGTAGGCATGTTTCAAGCCATTCAGGAGCATGTGTTCGATTCTCGGTGTGTAAACTGTCACGGAGGAAGTACATCGGCGGCTGCCGGTCTGTTTTTGACCGAAGGAAAAAGTTACGGGCAACTGGTAGACGTGTTCTCTTCTGTACAGCCAGGCTGGAAGAGGGTAGAGCCGGAAGGCGCTGAGCATAGTTTTCTACACCTGGTGTTGAACGAGAATGGGCATGTACACCACGACCATCAGGATATTCTTTCAGCAGAACCTGTATTATTAAATTTGATAGACGACTGGATAACAGGAGGCGCAAAGCCTTGATAAATAAATTAGATTGATTATGAGCCACAAACAACAACGAATTCACAAGTTACAAGAAAAGACTTTAGTCGAAATTTCATGTTTTAAACAAGAGGAAGGGGTGAAAGAATATCAAGTCATGATTCATGTCATCCTGCCTTCCTTGACATATAAAGAACAATTGGATGCGGTACTCGATACATATTATGCTTTGTTGGAAAACGAATTGAAGGGAGCAGTTGCCGTGTTCAAGCGTTATTTTTTGAGTGATGCGGCTAATCAGGCCGACTGGCTGGCAGCACAAGTACCCGAGAGTGCAACTTGTGCCTGCTCCATAGTAGAGCAGCCGCCTTTGGATGGCAGTAAGATTGCCATGTGGGTATATTTGCAATCGGAGATGCAAAGTGGTTCTCTTGAAAACGGCTTGTTTGAAGTTTCCCATGGCAGTTACCGTCATTTATGGGGCGGAACTGCTTGCAATCGTGCGGCTAATTCGGAGTATCAGACCCGCTTGTTGCTGAATGATTATATTCTACAGCTGATTGCACGGGGAGGACATTTGGCTGATAATTGTATTCGGACTTGGTTTTTCGTGCAAAATATCGATGTGAATTATGCCGGGGTAGTAAAGGCCCGTAATGAGGTCTTTGTCACTCAGGGGCTTACTCCACAGACACATTATATTGCAAGCACCGGTATTTGTGGACGTCATGCTGATGCTGGAGTTTTGGTGCAGATGGATACGTATGCCGTATTGGGGCTTTGTCGGGAACAAATACACTATTTATATGCACGCGATTACTTGAATCCGACTTATGAGTATGGAGTGAGCTTTGAACGTGGAACCTATGTGGATTATGGGGATCGTCGTCAGGTTTTCATCTCTGGTACAGCCAGTATTGATCGGAATGGAGATATTGTTTATCCAGGTGATATTCGCCGGCAGACTGAACGGATGTGGCAAAATGTGGAGGCCTTGCTTGGAGAGGCAGAGATGTCGTTTGAGGATGTCGGACAAATGTTGGTATATCTACGTGATGGGGCAGATTATGTGACGGTACGTGAGATGTTCGACCAGCGTTTTCCAGAAATTCCGAAAGTGATTCTGCTGGCTCCGGTTTGCCGTCCGGGTTGGCTTATTGAAATGGAATGCATGGGTACAAAGGCACAGAAAAACACGCTTTATCCTGATTTTTGAGATCTATGGAAGCACGTGGATGGAAAATAGCTGGAATCTTTCTTTATGTAACCCTGATTGTAGTGTTGGTTACAGCCACTTTGCTGGAGCAAGTATATGGAACTTCTTTTGTGGAAACTCATATTTATCGTTCTTTTTGGTTTTGTAGCTTGTGGGGAACGTTGGCTTGTATCCTGTTGCGGGTGCTGGGAAAGTACCGGATGGGAATGCGTTTCTCCGTTGTGTGGTGGCATGGCTCCCTCCTAGTCATACTGGGAGGGGCCTTGCTTACCTTTTTGACAGGAGAGAAAGGGTATGTACATCTTGAACGAGGAAAGGAGACCAATTTGTTTGTGGCCACTTCTGATCAGGTTTCACGGGAAATACCTTTTCATATTCGTCTGGACAGTTTTAGGGTGGCATATTATCCAGGTACGGAAGCTCCGATGGATTATTTAAGTTATGTGACCTGCCGAGTGAAGGGAGAAGAACGTAAGGAAGTCATTTCAATGAATCATATTCTTTCAGTAGACGGTTATCGTTTCTATCAGTCGTCTTTCGATACAGATTGGTCTGGTAGCTGGTTGAGTGTCAATTATGATCCTTGGGGCATTGCTGTGACCTATGCAGGATATGTATGTTTGCTTTTTTCTGCAGTCTGTTTGCTGGTGAGTCGGAGGGAGACTTTTGGGAACTTGCTGCATCATCCGATTTGGAGAAAGGTAGGCTTGATTTGTGTGCTATGGGGGATATCATTACCAGCTCTGCAGGCTCAGCCTGTGCGTGTGTTGGCACGCCAGGATGCGGAAAAGCTGAAAACACGTCAAGTCATTTATCAGGATCGGGTGGTACCGTTTAATACTTTGGCCCGTGATTTTACGTTGAAGTTATGTGGGAGTTCCTCCTACCAAGGCTTGACTCCGGAACAGGTCGTAGCAAGCTGGTTACTATATCCTGAAGAATGGCAGCATGAACCAATGTTTTACGTGAAGAGTGAAAATCTTCGTCAGATGTTAAAGTTGAAGTCTGATCATGTGGCCTTGGTGGATTTATTCGACGGAAAGAGTTATCGTTTGGAAAAAGTGTGGAATGAATGGCAGAGAAAAAGACAGAGTGGGCTTTTCAAAGGATGGCTGGAACAGCATCAGGCGGAGAAATTGGAGAAAGAGATACGGGAACTGGATGAAAAAGTGGGTATGGTCTTGATGTTGAGAAAGGGTACGCTTATCCGACCTTTGCCGACTGATGGAAGTGTAGAGCCATTGTCATCTCTTCGGGTTCAAGCAGAATTGTGCTACAATGCGATTCCTTTTTCCAAAATCTTGTTTATATGCAACCTTTTTCTGGGATTTGTTGGCTTTTTCTGGTGGTTACGTTTTTATGTGGTAGCTCCTCAAGGCGGCTATAGGCGAAATTGGGTTTATGTTGTGTTGAAGGTTGGGCTTTGGACATCGTGTCTGATAAACTGGGGGGCTTATTTACTTCGATGGTATATTGGAGATCGTATCCCGCTCGGAAATGGGCCGGAGACGATGCTTTTTCTAGCCGGTTGTCTGCTGTTGGGTGCTTGTATCTGGCAACGTCGTTTGGTATTGCTTCTGCCGTCAGGGCTGTTGCTGTCCGGATGGGTATTGTTGGTTGCCTGGTTGGGAGAAAAGAATCCGCAGATTACCCCATTGATGCCAGTGTTGCTTTCTCCTTGGTTGAGTATCCATGTGTCCCTTATCATGATTTCGTATGCATTGTTTGCCTTTATTTGTTTGTGCAGTATCTTGGCTCTTGTGGTGCGGAAACAGGTGGTTCAGATGGAACGTCTTACTTTATGTTGCCGATTGCTGCTTTATCCTGCGGTGCTGTTGTTGGGTGTAGGTATTTTTATTGGGGCTGTCTGGGCCAATGTTTCCTGGGGGAGTTATTGGACATGGGACCCGAAAGAGGTGTGGGCTTTAATTACTTTTCTGGTTTACGGAGCAGCTTTTCATTGGAAGAGTTTTCCTTTGTTTCAACGTCCCGGTGTCTTTCATTTATATTTGATTTTGGCTTTTTCTACGGTATTGATGACGTTTTTTGGAGTGAATTATGTGTTAGGAGGCATGCATAGTTATGCGGGATAGTCTATGGATTATCCTTTTGAACGATTTATTTGTAGATTGATACTTTTTCACTACCTTTGAGTAATGAATTTTAAACAAATGAACGTATGAAATCTTTGAATTATGCCTTTGTCGGTTCCATTTGTGCATTGATTCTCGGAGTCCTGCTTGTGGCATGGCCTGATGTGGCGGTGAATTACTTGGTGATAACCATTGGAGTCTTGTTTCTGCTTCCTGGTCTGATTGGGTTGTTCACCTACTTGGCAGTGTTGAATCGGAGAAAGATAGAAGCGCCTCGTCCGATGTTCCCGATTGTGGCATTGGGGAGTGCTCTTTTGGGAATATGGCTTATTCTCATGCCTGCTTTCTTTGTAGGCGTACTGATGTATGTACTCGGTGTATTGTTGGTGTTGGGAGGAATTAGTCAGCTGGCCAATCTGATTGCAGCTCGTTCATTCATGCCGGTGCCGTTTGGTGTATATGTGGTGCCAGTATTGGTCTTGGCTGCAGGCATTACGGTTTTATTTAATCCGTTTGAAACTGCAGAAATTCCGTTTATCGTGTTGGGGGTATCGTCCATTGTATATGCCCTGATGGACCTTTTCCGATTGATACGTTTCCGCAGGAAAAAAAGCCAAATTGAAGACATAGTCCCGATTGAAGAAATAAAAGATTAATAAAAAGCCGGAATTTGTCCGGCTTTTCTTTTTTTCTTTTTAACGCATTGTATCTCCCTTTGTGTTGGAATCTATTGGTAGAACTTCTATATTTGCCTTGAATAAAAGAGTGATAGAATGAAAAAATTGGAAAAGCTTGATTTGTTGCCTGAAGATCAGAATATGATAGCGGGTATAGACATGACGGGCGGCTTCAGACAGTTGTTTCAGGTTTCTGCTCCTTTTCCGGGATGTCTTTTTCTTTTGTGTCTGAGGGGAAGTTGTCGGGTGAAGATTCACTTGACGCATTATGAAATGAAGGAAGGAGCGCTGGCCATTTTGTTTCCGGGTGTTTTTTTCCAAATTGAAGAACAAAGCACGGATTGCCGGTTCATATTTGTGGCTTTTTCCAGAAAACTGATAGAAGGAGCTAAATTGTTTTCTTATACGGTGGAATATACTCCTTATATATTTGAACGTCCGGTAATAGAAATGCAAAAAGAAAAATTTGAACTGTTCCGTGACAGTCTTCGTCTGTTGATTCGCCGTCAGAAAATACAGGAGGAGATGACGGATATGCAGGTTGGTCTGATTTATACGCAGCTTCTGCTGGCATTGGGCGGGGTATATAAGAAGAGAGGAGAGGATGATTCACCGAGGTATAATCGTAACCAAGAGATTGTGAAGGAGCTGGTTCGAATTATTGTGCAGTATTACAAGACAGAGCGCAATGTGTCTTTTTATGCCGAGAAATTGCATTTGTCTCCTCAGCATTTGAGTACGACGGTGAAGAAAGTGACAGGGAAAACACTGACCGATATTCTTTCTTCCTTTATCATACGCGATGCGCAGGCCAAACTTCGTTCCACGGATATGACCGTACAGGAAATCGCTTATTCGTTGAATTTTTCAGATATTTCCTTTTTCGGGAAGTATTTCAAGCGCTATACGGGTATGTCGCCCAAACAATATCGTAATAAATAGTGGAGTAATAAAAAATGGAGGTAACCGTAAGGATTGCCTCCATTCTTTTTATTGTATGTGGTGTAAGTCTGAAGTTTACGCGAACATCGGAGTGATGTACTGTGTCAGCAGGTAACCGCCTACCAGTAACCAGATGTAGAGCAATCCTGCCAGCAGGAACGGTTTGGCTCCGGCCTGCTTGAATTTCTCCAGACTGGTATCTGTACCCAGTGCTGTCATGGCCATGGTCAGCATGAAGGTATCAATGTATTCAATGGCCCCATTTAATGGAATATCCTTTACTGTTTCAGCCCCGGTCAGGTATTGCAGCAGGGAGTTCACACAGATGATGCCGATGAATCCGAAGGCAAACCAAGGAATGGTAATCTTGCTCTTTTCGGCCTTTCCTTCTGCATTGGTTTTCTTTCTGCCTGCCAGAGCGAAGCTCATGATGACCAGTACCGGAGCCAGCATCATCACACGAATCATTTTGGTAATGGTGGCTGTTCCGGCGATTCCCAAAGTGTCGGTTGGGTCCATAGCGTTTCCAGCACCTGCCACGTGAGCTACTTCATGCAGAGTACTTCCGGTGTAGATGGCTACTCCCGTATTGCCCAGTGCATCCAGCAATCCGGCACGGTACATGATGGGATAGAGGAACATGGAGATGGTACCGAAGATGACGACGGTGGATACGGCAATGGCCGGTTTATGTCCTTCACATTTTACCACCGGTTCAGCACCCAATACGGCTGCCGCTCCACAAATGGCACTACCCGTAGCGGTCATGAGCGAAGTATCCTTGTCCATTTTCATCATTTTTCCCAGCCATACACCTAAGAAGATGGTACCTGCTACGATGACGGTATCTACAATGACCGCCGGAAGTCCTACGGCTGCGACCTGTGTCAGTGTCAGACGGAATCCGTAGAGTACGATACCGGCCCGCAGAATTTGCTTGGTACAGAATTTGATACCGGGGACCCATGTTTCAGGGAGTTTGTTGCGCAAGCTGTTGGCATACAGCATACCCAAAATGATACCGACAATCAGCGGACTGAACGAGAGGCTTTTGACAAAGGGAATTTCGGCAATGTAGAATGCCGCAAAAGAGAATAGTGCAATCAAAAGAATACCGTGTAAGGTATTGGCTCTGTTTCCTTTTTCAAACATATAGACTTGTTTTTATGTGTATAGAATAATTGTTTTCTTGAATTCGGCGCAAAGATAGGTGTTTTTGGTGGAATGTCCTATTCACCTTTTTTTATGTGTGATAACTAAAAGTAATAATGTAGGTTTATAGGTTTTTTGTGTTATCTTTGTCGCGAATTAAAAAGGATAAGGAAGAAATGAAGCTATTACTCAAGTCGTGTCTTGCGGGGGCCTTGCTGGCTGGAATGTGCTTGGCTGGATGCAAGGAGAAAGATATGTCGATGAAAATGAATAATCCGCGTAATATCCGGGGAGTGATCAGTTACAAGCGTTCGTTCGGCGATTTGAACGATGTGCAGCTGGCTACAGCGAAAAAAATCGGAATCCGTCCCATCAGTACCCGTGAAGAAGCGGAAGAAATGAAAGACCGTCTGGTGGAGATTGCGGCTTGTGAGCGTTACGGACTGGATTCACTGACACATTCCATTCCTTATCTGGTGCCTCAGGCCAGTGCCTTGCTGGATACGATTGGGGTTAATTTCTTGGATTCATTGGAGAACAAAGGCTTGAACCCCAATAAAGTGATTGTGACTTCCGTGACACGTACAAAAGACGATGTGAAGCGTCTGCGCCGTACGAATGGTAATGCTTCACTGAATTCCTGCCATTTTTACGGGACTACATTCGATGTGAGCTGGAAGCGTTTTGAAAAAGTGGAAGACCCCGACGGTCGTCCCATGCAGGATGTAAGTGCAGATACCTTGAAACTGGTGTTGTCGGAAGTGCTGCGCGACCTTCGCAAAGCCGACCGCTGTTACGTGAAATATGAGTTGAAACAAGGGTGTTTTCATATTACTGCCCGATAAATCAGAGTGTGATGTTCAGGTATTTCATTTATTTGGCCTACGACGGAACCAATTACCATGGCTGGCAGATACAGCCGAATGGAAGTAGTGTGCAGGAAACGCTGATGAAGGCTTTGCATACCTTTTTGCGGGATGATGCCATTGAAGTGGTCGGTGCCGGGCGTACGGATGCTGGAGTGCATGCCCGTCTGATGGTGGCGCATTTTGACGTGGAAAGAATGCTGGATGAGGCGGTAGTGACGGATAAGTTGAACCGCTTGTTGCCGCCGGACATCTCGGTGTATCGCGTCAGAAGAGTAAATCAGGATGCACATGCTCGTTTTGACGCAACCTATCGCACGTATAAGTATTATGTCACTACGCAGAAGAACCCCTTCAATCGTGCTTATTGCTGGAGGTTGTTCCAGCCGCTGGATTTCGAGAAGATGAACGAAGCGGCCCGGACGTTGTTCGACTATACGGACTTCACCAGTTTCAGCAAGTTGCACACGGATGTCAAGACTAACAACTGCAAGATTATGCAGGCGCATTGGGACCAGGTAAGCGATACGGAATGGGTGTTTACCATTCAGGCCGACCGCTTTTTGAGGAACATGGTGCGGGCCATTGTGGGAACATTGGTGGAAGTGGGACGCGGAAAACTCTCGGTCGAGGGGTTCCGGAAAGTGATTGAAGAGAAAAACCGTTGCAGTGCCGGCACGTCGGTACCGGGACATGCCCTTTTCTTGGTCGATATCGGCTATCCGGACGATTTATTCCCGTTTGCCTAATCTTTTTCTGTAAGGTATTTCCAAAAACGGACCGGCATATCCTTTTTGTGCTTTGCAGGGTTGAGCCGGGACTGGATGCATACACTGTGAAAATAGCTTTTCCATCCCTCTTGGAAAAGTTTTTCGTTTTTATCGAGGAGTTCATCCTGCAGCTTGCCGTGGCGCAAAAAATCGGCTTGTGAATCTTCAAATGTAATTTCATTCACCGCTTTCAGGTCGTAATAGTATCCATACCGGCGGCGGGCATCGTAAATCAGCCATGATTGGTCGGCAAAACGGTTCTGAAAGTGCTGGATGGTCAGCGGATATACATTGTATATCGGTTCCATGATACCGAAATAAGTCTGGTCGGCCGTTTTCTGGAAACGCATGAATTGAAGTACCCGCATCCGTTCGCCTGCCACTTTCTTACTTAACTGATATACTCCGAGTACATCCGGGTCGGCAAAATTCTGTTCAATGGAAGCTGGTGCATCTGTTACTTTCCGTAGGTAGCGGAAAAGCAGCATCGGAGCTTCTGTCGTTTCAGAAAGCCAGCAATAAGTGAGGCAGGAAAGAGCACTCCGGGAAAGTTTCCGTGACAGCAGTTTCCACACCCGTTCCGCTTTGGTCATGTCGGTCACTACCCGATGACATTCGTCATAGAAAAGAGGCAGTGGCTCCTTTTCTGCAAGCAGGAGGTCGGGGAAGGTCCTCCGGAAATAGGCATCGAACAAGGCAGTGAGTAGACCTTCGAATGTGGCATCATATTGAAAAATAATCATGTTTTTAGTGGAAAATTTTCTATCTTTGGAAAAAGCTTTCAGAGAACAAAAGTAGTAAAAAACGTTCAGCCGAAACAATACAAGTTATTTTTTTGTTGTACACTAAAATTGAGTGAATGATGAATTACAAATCTATGCTTTTGGGATTGATGGCCGCAGCGGCCGTCTTTCAGTCGCAGCCTTCGCAGGCTTGTACCGGCATTACTTTGACGGCAAAAGACAGTACGCGTATTCTGGCCCGTACCATTGAATGGGGCGGAAGTGATTTGAACAGTTGCTATGTGGTGGTTCCGCGTGGCTATACCACGCAGTCGTATGTGCCTGGTGGACAGGATGGCATGAAATTTACGGCAAAATACGGATATGTAGGTCTTTCGGTGGAGCAGAAGGAATTTGTAGCCGAAGGGCTGAATGAGAAAGGACTTTCTGCCGGTTTGTTTTATTTCCCGAACTATGGTCAGTATGAGGCTTATAAAGCTGAGTGGAAATCTTCTTCCATTGCCGATTTGCAGCTGGTAGCCTGGGTGTTGGGCAATTGCCAGACCGTGGACGAGGTGAAGGAAAGTTTGAAACAAGTTCATGTGGTGGCTATTGATCCGCGTGCGTCCACTGTACACTGGCGGTTTGCCGATGTATCTGGACGCCAGGTGGTGTTGGAGATTGTGGACGGGCAGCTGCATTTCTATGAAAACGAATTGGGTGTATTGACCAACTCTCCGGGTTTTGAGTGGCAGCTGACCAACTTGAACAATTATGTGAATCTCTATGCCGGCAGTGCACAGCCTCAGGAATTCGGTAAGCTTACCTTGCGCTCTTTTGGGGCAGGAAGTGGTTTCCTGGGAATGCCGGGCGATGTGACGCCTCCTTCCCGTTTCGTGCGGGCTGCTTTTTATCAGACTACGGCTCCCCAGCAGGAAAATGCTCATCAGACGGTGCTTCAGGGATTTCAGATTCTGAACAATTTTGATATTCCGGTAGGTATTGAGTTTCAGGGAGGAAAGATTCCGGCCAATATTCCGAGTGCTACCCAGTGGACTTCGGCTACGGACATGCGCCATCGGATGATTTATTTCCGCACGATGTACAATGCATCTATCCGCAGCATTGACTTGAATAAGATTGATTTCCAGCGTGTCAAATACAGAGCGGTACCGTTGGATACCGTAAAGGAACAACCTGTGACGGAAGTATCCATCCGTTGAGGATACGGAATGAAAAAATAAGGCAGAAGCTGCTTTCACTTGTGTGTGGGGGCAGCTTCTTCTGTTTCTGCAAAGTCAAAACTCAACTGCCGTTCGTCTGTCTTTTTACGGGGAGTAGGAAGCAATAGTCTCCGTACACCGGCAGCCCCCAGTTCGTGGATAGTCTTGTCGGGCAGTTCATTGCAGGTGATGAAGTATTTGGCCTTTTTCATCACAGCCCCCATCTTTTTCAGTTCATAGAAGCCGATGCGTGAGAAGCGGCGGGAAGCCACAATCAGGCGGGCGGATTTCACTCCGATGCCTGGCACACGCAGGATGGCTTCGTAATCGGCGGTCTGGATGTTCACGGGGAAAAACTCCGGATGGCGAAGAGCCCAGGCCAGTTTTGGGTCGATGTCCAAATCCAGGTTGGGAGTCTGGTCGTCCACTATCTCGTCCACCTTGAACTGGTAGAAGCGTAGCAGCCAGTCGGCCTGATAGAGTCGGTTCTCCCGGACCAGAGGCGGTTGTTTTAAGGTCGGCAGGCGCTTGTCATAGGTGTTGACCGAAATGTAGCCTGAATAATACACGCGTTTCATGGTGGGCTGTTCATAGAGCGAGGAAGAAACTCGCAAGATGTCCTTGTCGGTTTCAGGAGTGGCCCCGACAATCATCTGCGTGCTTTGTCCGCCGGGGGCGAAACGAGGCACATGACGGTAACGTTTCCGGTCCTCCTGGTGCGTCAGGATACCTTGCTGGATGTATTTCATGGGGAGATACACACTCTGGTGGTCTTTCTCCGGGGCCAGCAGCTTTAAATTCTTTTCGGTCGGGATTTCCAGGTTGACACTGAGACGGTCGGCATATAATCCGGCCTCCTGTACCAGTTCCTCACTGGCGCCGGGGATGCTTTTCAGGTGGATATAGCCGTTGAAACGGTGCACCAACCGTAAGTCTTTGGCCACTCGGACCAAACGCTCCATGGTGTAGTCGGGATTGCGCACCACTCCTGAGCTGAGGAACAGTCCCTCGATGTAGTTTCTGCGATAAAATTCCATGGTCAGTTCTACCAGTTCCGTCACGGAAAGCGTGGCTCGCGGAATGTCGTTGCTCACCCGGTTGATGCAGTAGGCGCAATCGTAAATGCAGTAGTTGGTCAGCATGATTTTGAGCAGGGAGATACAGCGTCCGTCCTCCGAAAAGCTGTGACAGATGCCCCATCCGCCCACGGTATTTCCCACCCCTCCTTTGGTATTCTTGCGGGAAGTACCACTGGAAGCGCACGACACATCGTATTTGGCGGATTCCGTCAGTATCTTTAGTTTTTGTATTACCTGCTCGTTCATCGTTCTTTTCCTTTCAAAATTTAAAGGTAGAGAGAGTTTCCGAAATGTGCAACGGTTGGGTAGGATTTCTCGTAAAAAACGGACGGTCTGTGTTTAAAACCGAACGGAGTGTTCGATATCGGACACTCTTCAAAAATTGAATAGTGTTGGGAATCAATGGATTATAAATCTGGCATGGATGTTGTTTGGAAAAATGCGTGATGAGATAGGTAAAGATATGGATAGAGAAATATCAAAAGAAGTACGAAAAAGGTTGCGCAATAAAAGACTCATGCAATATGGAGGTATCGGAGTCGGATGCGTGGTAGTGTTGATTCTGCTGTTTTCATGGATGCGCAGCAGTGTGAAAGAAAGCAATCTGGTTTTTTCGGAAGTGACCCGGGGAACGATTGAAGTAAGTGTGAGCGCGTCGGGTAAGGTCGTACCTGCCTTTGAAGAAATCATCAATACGCCGATTAATTCGCGTATTGTGGAGGTATATGGAAAAGGAGGAGACAGTGTGGAGGTAGGCACACCGTTGTTGAAACTGGATTTGCAGAGCACTGAGACCGGCTATCAGAAATTACAGGATGAAGACCAAATGAAGCGTTATCAGCTGGATCAGGTGAAAATCAACAATCAAACGTATCTCAGTAATCTGGAGATGAAAGTAAAGGTGTCGGCCATGAAACTGAACCGGATGAAGGCGGAGTTGCGGAATGAACAATATCTTGACAGCCTGGGTTCGGGTACGACTGACCGGGTGCGTCAGGCGGAACTGAATTTCCAGACGGGAAAGCTGGAACTGGAACAGCTTCGTCAGCAGCTGGCCAACGAACGGCAGGTGAAAGCGGCCGATTTGAGAGTGAAGGAGCTGGAATATGAGATTTTCCGTAAGGAGATGGCGGAAATGAAGCGGACCTTGGAGGATGCACAGATACGGTCACCGCGAAAAGCCATTCTTACCTATATCAACGATCAGGTGGGGGCACAGGTGACGGAAGGAACCCGACTGGCGGTCATTTCAGACCTGAGTCATTTTAAAGTGGAAGCCGAAATTGCCGATACTTATGCAGACCAGGTCGTGGCAGGCGGACGGGCCATTGTGAAGATAGGCAATGAAAAACTGGAAGGACAAATCAGCAGTGTGACGCCTTTATCTAAAAATGGCGTGATTTCCTTTATTGTACAGCTGGCCAATGACCATTATCGCCGGTTGCGCTCGGGACTGAAAGTGGATGTGTATGTGATGAATTCCGTGAAAGAGGATGTACTGCGAATCGATAATGCCAGTTATTATGTGGGAAAGGGAGAATATGCACTTTTTGTGCGAGATGGAAAAGATGAACTGGTCCAGCGGAAAGTGCAGTTGGGAGATTCCAATTTTGAATACGTGGAGGTTATTTCCGGGCTCCAGCCGGGTGACCAAGTGGTAGTCAGTGACATGAAGGATTTTCAGAACAAGCGGAAGGTAAGCTTGAAACATTAATAGATGACAAGGAATATACAAGATTAAAATGAGAGTGAGATTTTTATGAGAATGCAAAGAACTTATTTGACACAGGCTTTTACGCTACTGAAGCAGAACCGTCTGTTCAGTATGCTCTACATTGTCGGCACAGGACTGGCCATTGCCATGACCGTGATAGTGGCGGTAGTTTATTACGTGAAATTGGCCCCTATTTATCCGGAAGAGAATCGGAAAAACACGTTGTATCTGACTCATGTCAGTTTCAAATCGGAACAGGAATCAAGAACCTATCAGTCCGCTTTGTCGTATCGGGCTTTACAGGAATGGATTTATCCGCTAAAGAATGTGGTAGCGGTTTCTGCGCGTTTCAGCAATGCGATGGACTATTATGTACAGCCTGCCGATCGGAGCGGGGATTTCCGTCCGGCATTGAAACTGGTAGACCCGGCTTTCTTCCGTATCTATGCGTTGCAATTTCTGGAGGGGCATCCATTCACGGAGGCCGATTTGGCAAGTGGTATTCATACGGCTGTGATTTCCGATGACCTTGCTCGTCGTTTGTTTGGTGCGACAGAAGGCGTGGTGGGACGTTCGTTTTCCATGGATTATGTGAATTATCACGTATGTGGGGTGGTACGTGGAGCGAGTTTCTTGACCCGCCAGTCGTATGCACAGGTTTATGTACCTTATTCCATTGCATCAAATTACAAGGACCCCGTTGTCTCCAGCTTCCCCTATTGTGGTCTGTTTGACGTGACTTTTTTAGTGAAAGACAATGCACAAGCAAAGGCTTTACGGGCTGAAATCAAGGACTTGACCAGAAGAGTGAACGCACAATATAAAGGGCAGTGGCAGATGGAATTGTGGGAACAGCCTACTTCGCATGCACTCAGTGTGTTTAAAGAGTATCCGGCGGATACGAGTTTCAGCTCTTGGAAGGTGGCAGGTCGGCTGACGCTGTGGGTACTGGTACTTCTGCTCGTGCCTTCACTGAATCTGAACGGACTGATAGCCAGTCGTATGGAGAGTCGTTTGCCGGAGATGGGTGTTCGTAAGTCTTTTGGAGCCAGTCGGAGTGCCTTGCTGTCGCAGGTGATGTGGGAGAATTTTTTCCTTACATTAGTGGGAGGTCTGCTGGGCTTGCTGGTGGCATGGATCATGCTTTATGTGGGGCGTGAATGGATTTTTATCTTGTTTGATTCCTGGCCGATGGATATTCCGGAAGGAGCCAATCTGTATGTGTCAGGTGAGATGCTGTTTGCTCCGGTCGTGTTTCTTATCGCCTTTTTATTGTGTCTGGTGCTGAATTTGCTCTCCGCTTTGTGGCCGGCATGGATGTCGTTGCGCAAGCCGATTGTGTATTCATTGTATGAAAAAAGATAATCCGAAAAATACTGAGTGGATATGTGGAAATTGATTATAAAAAATCTTTGGAGCCGTCGCCGTCGTAACGGATGGCTGCTGGCTGAACTGATATTGGTGGCCATTCTTTCCTGGGCCATTTTCGATCCCGTGATGGTAGTGACTTATGAGCGACATCTTCCGTTGGGATACGATGCAGACCGCCTGTGTATGGGATCTGTGGCTCCTGGGTATGAGCCGCAAGCGGCCGATTCGGCTTCGTTGATGCAGGCGTATTTGAATTTAGTGGACCGTGCCCGGCAGTATCCTGGGGTGGAACAGGCCGCTCCGGTACTTTCTTTTGTATATCCGGGTGCGATGGGAAGTGGAACTTCCGACTTTGTAGCAGAAGGTGATTCGGTCGTTCATTCGGCTCTCTATATCGAATTTTTACCTCATACCCATTTTTTTGAAACCTACGGTTTCCAATCTGGGGAGGGGAGTATGAGTGCAGCCCGGCTGTCGGATTTGGACAATGGGTACTATTATATCATGACGGAAGATTTGCTGGAAGAAATGTTTCATACACATACGTACCGGAATCAGCGTTACTGGGAGGTGAATGGTACAGACACGTTTTATACGGCAGTGAAGGGGACAGTGAAAGCATGCAAGTATCTGAGTGACTGGCATCCCGTACCGATGGTGTTCATGCCGCAGCAGAATCCGGATATACGTTCCAATCTGGACGATATGAGGATGGTCATTCGTTTGAAAGAGGGAGTCAGCATGGAACGCTTCTTGCACGATTTCCACCCTTGGATGCTTCGCCAGCTACGTGCCGGGAATCTTTATGCCCGTGAATTGCAGTCGTACGATGAAATCAATGCGGCCCGTGAATTCAGTGATTCTACGGCGCTTTATCGTCGTAACTTGAGCATTGCACTGTTTTTCCTAATCAATCTCTGTCTGGGGGTGATTGGTACTTTCTGGATGCAGACTCGTACCCGTCGGGAAGAGGTAGGCGTGATGCTTTCTTATGGAGCGACACCGCATCGCATTCGTCTGATGCTCTTGGGAGAAGGTACGGTACTGACTACGCTGGCTACTTTCATCGGCTGTTTTATTTATCTGCAATATGCGTTTAGTGAAGGGCTGAATAAGGGAAATTCCTGGATGCCGGCGGTGATTCCCAGTTGGGTGGACAATTTTGGACTGCACTTCTTCCTTATATCGCTGGTGGTATACGTCATTCTGCTGTTAGTGGTGTGGATAGGTATTTATATCCCGGCTCGTCGGATAAGCGCCATTTCGCCTACGGAAGCCTTGCGGGATGAATAAAAAGAATGTGGAAAGATTTGTTTGACTGCGAAGCAAAATGATAAACTTTTAAACAAGATGAGTATGAATATGATAGAATTAACCGGAATCAATAAGATTTACCGGACCAATGAGATAGAGACACAGGCATTGGAAAATGTGAACCTGACGGTAGAAAAAGGAGAATTCCTCAGTATCATGGGACCTTCCGGATGTGGAAAATCTACTTTGCTGAACATCATGGGACTGCTGGATGCGCCTACCAGCGGTACCATACAGATTGCAGGAGTAAAGATAGGAGGAATGAAAGACAAGGAACTGGCTGCTTTCCGTAACCGGAACTTGGGATTCGTGTTCCAGTCATTCCACCTGATAAATTCCTTGAATGTGCTGGATAATGTGGAGGTACCTTTACTTTATCGCGATGTTTCTGCGAAGGAACGCCGGCAGCGGGCTGAGGAAGTGTTGCAGAAGGTGGGGCTGAGTCATCGTATGCATCACATGCCGTCGCAGCTTTCCGGAGGACAATGCCAGCGTGTGGCCATTGCCCGGGCCATTGTGGGAAATCCGGAAATCGTGCTGGCCGACGAACCGACCGGTAACTTGGATTCCAAGATGGGAGCGGAAATTATGGAGCTGCTGCACAAGCTGAACCAGGAAGACGGGCGTACGGTGGTGATGGTGACTCACAATGAGGAGCAGGCCAAACAGACCTCGCGCATCGTACGCTTCTTTGATGGCCGTCAGGTAGGATAAGGCGGATGGCTGGTTGGAAAAATTGAGGTGAGGAACAGATGTGATACGATAAATGAGTGGAAGAGTATGAAACGGAGTGTATGGATTTTATTTTCTTTTTTCCTTTTCTGTAAAGGAGGGGCGGTAGAGCCGATGGAGAAAACGCATGTGTTGACGTTGGATGAGGCCATTATGCTGGCACGGGTACAGAGTGTGGATGCGGCTGTGGCTTTGAATGAACTGAAAACGGCGTATTGGGAGTATCGTACCTATCGTGCGGAACTGTTGCCGGAGGTGAACTTTACGGCCACCCTTCCTTCTTACCACAAGGGGTATAATTCGTATCAGCAGAATGACGGTTCTTATACCTATGTGCGGAACAACTACATGCAGATGAACGGACAGCTTTCCATCGACCAGAATATCTGGTTCACGGGAGGTACGTTGTCGTTGAATACCTCTCTTGATTTTCTGCGGCAGATGGATGGCAGTTCGGGTAACCGCTTTATGTCGGTTCCGTTGGCTTTGACCTTGAACCAGCCTGTTTTTGGGGTGAATCAGACCAAGTGGGACCGCCGGATTGAGCCGGTACGTTATGCAGAAGCCAAAGCAGCTTTTCTGAGCGCGACAGAAGAGGTCACGATGACCACCATCAATTATTTTTTCAATCTGCTGCTGGCTCGTGAAAACGTAGCCATTGCCAGACAGAATTTGGAGAATGCAGAGAAATTGTATGAGGTGGCTAAAGCCAAGCGGCGGATGGGGCAGATCAGTGAAAATGATGTGTTGCAGTTGAAATTGAATGTGCTGGATGCCCGCTCCTCATTGACTTCTAACGAGAGTGCCTTGAAGAGTCACATGTTTACCTTGCGTTCGTTCCTGGCTTTGGGGGAGAACGAAGAACTGATACCGGAGGTCCCGGATTCCGTGCCCGAGGTGCGATTGGAGTATGCGGATGTGTTGTCCAAGGCTTTGGCTAACAACTCCTTTGCCCAGAATATCCGTCGCAGGCAGCTCGAAGCCGATTATGAAGTGGCCAAGGCCAAAGGGAATATGCGCGAAATCACGCTCTTTGCCCAGGTCGGATTTACAGGAACCGACCGCCGTTTTGACACGGCTTACCGCCGGTTAAAAGACAACCAAGAGGTGGAGATTGGGTTCAAGATTCCCATTCTGGACTGGGGCAAACGTCGCGGACAGGTCAAAGTGGCGCAGAGCAACCGGGAAGTGACGGAAAGCAAGCTGCGGCAGGAATCCATGAATTTCAATCAGAATCTGTTTGTGCTGGTAGAGCAGTTCAACAACCAGCAGACGCAGCTTCATTTGGCGGATGAGGCCGATCAGATTGCCCGTAAACGCTATCATACGAATGTGGAGACTTTTCTGGTCGGTAAGATTTCCACACTCGATTTGAACGACTCGCAGAGCCAGAAGGATGAGGCACGTCGCAAACACATCAATGAGTTGTTTTATTATTGGTATTATTATTACCAGTTGCGCAGTCTCACCTTGTGGGATTTTGCGGCAGGAACGGGCATTGAGGCCGATTTTGAGAAGATAGTGAAGCACTGACCCCCTTCTTTTGTGAAATAATATTTACTTTTGTCGTGTTATGATATTGATAATAGATGATGATAGTGCCATTCGTTCGTCGCTCAGTTTCATGCTTAAACGGGCGAAATATGAGGTACAGGCTGTGCCGGGCCCGAAAGAAGCAATGGAGGTGGTACATACGGTAACTCCACAGCTGATTCTGATGGACATGAATTTCAGTCTTTCTACCGATGGGGCAGAAGGTCTGGTGTTGTTGAAGCAGGTCAAGCTGTTCTGTCCGGATGTGCCGGTCATCTTGATGACCGCGTGGGGAAGGAATCCGTTGGCTGTACAAGGGATGCGGGCCGGAGCTTTCGATTTTATTACCAAACCGTGGAACAATGCAGCGTTGATGCAACGCATTGAAACGGCTCTGGAACTGACGTCGAAAGAAGATTCAACCGGCTCTTCCACAAGGGAGGAAGAAGATTTTGACCGCAGTCATATCATCGGGAAGAGCAAGGCGTTGGAAGAGGTGCTGTCTACCGTGAAGCGGGTGTCCCGCACAGGAGCCTCTGTCTTGATTACGGGGGAGAGCGGTACGGGAAAAGAACTGATTGCAGAGGCGATACATTTGAACAGTCCGCGCAGGAACCAGCCTTTTGTCAAGGTCAATTTAGGAGGTATTTCGCAGACTTTGTTCGAGAGTGAGATGTTCGGGCACAAGAAAGGGGCGTTTACCGATGCGGTGACCGACCGGAAAGGACGTTTCGAACTGGCGGATAAAGGGACGATTTTCTTGGATGAAATCGGTGAATTGGATTTGTCGTGCCAGGTGAAGTTGCTGCGGGTATTGCAGGAGCAGACGTTTGAACCGTTGGGGGAGAGCCGTCCGCGAAAGGTCGATGTACGGGTGGTGTGTGCCACCAATGTCAATCTGGAGCAGATGGTGCGTGAACATACGTTCCGGGAAGACCTGTTTTACCGTATCAACTTGATTACAGTGCATCTCCCGGCTTTACGTGAACGGCGGGAGGATATTCCTTTGTTGGCCACTCATTTTGTGGAGAGCCGCTGCCAGGCCGACGGATTGCCGCTGGCAACCCTCTCGGACGATGCGCTGGATTTTCTGAGCCGGTTGCCTTATCCCGGGAACATTCGGGAACTGAAGAATCTGGTGGAGCGTACCTTGCTGGTATGCGGAAAGGATTGTCTGACTGCGGCAGATTTTCAGTCACAATATCATCCCACGACAGGAGCATTGGAATCATCGGTCACTTTGAGGGGACTGACGCTGGAGGAATTGGAGAAACAGACCATTCTGCAAGCTTTGGAGGCACATGGCAATAATCTGACGCAGGCAGCCCTTTCATTGGGCATCAGTCGGGCGGCTTTGTATCGCCGGCTGGAAAAATACGGCATTTCGTGGAATGACTGACGGGAGGGCTTATGAGACTGCGTACTTTGTTTTTTCTATTAGGCGGACTGCTGGTATTGGCGTGGGGCATCTTGCTGTCGTTTACCTTGAGCACAAAGAGTCCGCTTTTGTATGTGGGAGAGGGCGTGATTTCTTTCTGTCTGGTTGTCTTGTTTTATTTTTATTGGAAGGTGGTAAAACCGCTTCATAGCATTGCCAGTGGAATGGATTTGCTGCGTGAACAGGATTTCAGCAGTCGCCTTGCTCCGGTGGGGCAGGCAGAAGCCGACCGTATTGTGGAGATGTTCAACCGAATGATGGGGCAGCTGAAGAATGAACGGCTGCGCTTGCGGGAACAGAATCACTTTCTGGATTTGCTGATTAACGTGTCCCCCATGGGAGTGGTGATTCTGACGTTCGACGGACAGATTTCGATGCTGAATGCGGCAGCTTTGAAGTTCTTGGGCTATGCCTCGCCCGAAGAACTGATAGGAAAGCAGTTGCAGGAACTGAACACCCCGCTGGCCGAAGAAGTGGCCCGTTTGCCGAAAGATACCACCGATACCATTCGTCTGAGTGATGCCAAAATCTATCGTTGCTCCCGGCTGTCATTTGTTGATCAGGGATTTGCTCACCCGTTTATCTTGATAGAAAGTTTGACGACCGAGGTGGTGAAGGCGGAGAAAAAGGCCTATGAAAAAGTGATTCGGATGATTGCCCACGAAGTGAATAATACCACGGCAGGCATTACTTCCACGTTGGAAACAGTGGGAGAGGCATTGGAAACCTTGGAAGAGGATACGGAAGATTTGCGGGAAGTGATGAAGGTTTGTGTGGAGCGTTGTTTAGGCATGAGTCAGTTTATCACCAATTTTGCCAATGTGGTGAAAATTCCGGAACCTCGCCTGGAGCAGGTACGGCTGAACGACCGGGTACTGTCTTGCCAGCGGTTTATGGAGACGGTTTGCCGGGAACGAAAGATTGGGTTGCACAATGAGCTGTGTCCTGAGAATCCGAAGGTCTGGATGGATACGGTGTTATTCGAGCAGGTGATGGTGAACATCATCAAGAATGCGGCCGAAAGTATTGGACAGGAGGGAGATATCTATATTCGTACCTCCGCATCGCCGGTGATGCTGGAAATAACCGATACCGGAAAAGGTATCTCCAAGGAAGTGGAGACAAAGCTGTTCAGCCCCTTCTTTTCGACCAAGCCTCACGGACAGGGCATCGGGCTGATTTTCATTCGCGAAGTGTTGACGCGGCAGGAGTGTACTTTCTCGTTACGGACTTATCCGGATGGACTGACGCGGTTTCGAATCTCATTCCCAGAGCGACGGCCGGAGCAGCAGAAAAAGGATGGATGAAGCCATTCGCAGTACTTGCGGGGAAAGAAAGAGTGGAAGGTTCTGCGGGAGAAACTTGTCAGTCACGGCTTTATTGTCTAATTTTACAGGCTGTAATTCGAATTAATGTAAAGAAAACATGTGGTTATTACTGGCTTTTTGCTCAGCGGCGTTGCTGGGATTTTATGATGTCTTCAAGAAAAAATCATTGTCGAACAATGCGGTACTCCCGGTGCTGGGACTGAATACGCTTTTTTCCAGTCTGATTTTCTTGCCGTTTATTTTGATTTCGCACTTTCATCCGGAAACCTTGAAAGATACGCTTTTCTATGTACCGGATGCAGGTTGGGAAGTGCATAAATTCATCCTGCTGAAATCGTTTATCGTCCTTTCTTCGTGGACGTTCGGGTATTTCGGCATGAAACATTTGCCCTTGACTATTGTAGGACCGATCAATGCCACCCGTCCGGTCATGACTCTGGTGGGGGCTTTGCTGATATTTGGCGAGCGCCTGAATGTGTATCAGTGGATTGGCGTACTGATGGCGATTATCTCGTTCTTTATGCTGAGCCGTTCGGGAAAGAAGGAAGGCATTGACTTCAAGCACGACAAGTGGATTTGGTTCGTGGTGCTGGCAGCAGTGTTAGGAGCCGTAAGCGGATTGTACGACAAGTACCTGATGGGGCGGTTCAGTAACATGGTGGTACAGGCTTGGTACAATGTCTATCAGCTTTTCCTCATGGGCGGAGTGCTGATGTTTTTGTGGTGGCCCAAACGGAAAAGCAGCACACCTTTCCACTGGGACTGGTGCATCATCCTGATTTCCGTGTTCCTGTCGGCTGCGGATTTTGTGTACTTCTATGCCTTGGGAATGGATGGAGCCATGATTTCCATCGTGTCCATGGTACGACGGGGAAGTGTGATTGTGTCCTTCCTGTTTGGAGCCATGATCTTCCGTGAGAAGAACCTGAAGAGCAAGGTGGTCGATTTGATTTTGGTGCTGATTGGTATGTTCTTCCTTTACTTGGGAAATGTGTTAGGATAGCCCGAAGAGAGTATCCTGATAAAATAGAAAATGCCGGGGCATACGAGGAGGTATGTTCCGGCATTTTTATGTCTGACCTTGTATAAGGTCTTTTTTAATTCCGCATGTATTTCTTCATGCCTGCTGTAGAATAGGTTTGCAGTTTTCCGTTCTTGTCCGTATAGATGAAATAGGCATCCAGTTCCGGATGAGAATCACAGACCGCTTTGGCCGAATCCAGTCCCAATACCATAAAGGCGGTGGCGTAGGCATCGGCAGTGGCACAGTTCTTGGCAATGACGGTAGAAGAAAGAATGTTGTGCTGCACCGGATAGCCCGTCCGTGGGTCGATGGTATGCGCATATTTCTTTCCATCCTTGTAGTAGAAGTTGCGGTAATTGCCCGAAGTGGCCATACCGGCATCGGTAATTTCCAGTATGGTTTGCAGTTCCTGGTTGACTGATAAAGAGTCGTCAATCGGTTTGTTGACTCCGATGCGCCAGGTCTCCATCTTGGCATTCTGTCCTTTCATGACCAGTTCGCCGCCAATGTCAATCATGTAGTTCTTGATACCTTTCCGGTCGAACAGACGGGCCACGCAATCTACGCCGAACCCTTTGGCAATGGAGCTGAAGTCGAGCATCATGCGTGGGTCGGACTTGACTACTTCACCGTCTGCATTGAGGTGGATTTTGTCGATGCCCACAAACTGACGCAAGCTGTCGACGGTCAGTGAATCCGGAAACTGGGAGTGTTTGAATCCAAATCCCCAGACATTGACTAACGGGGCCACGGTCACGTCGTATGCTTTTCCGGTATCATGAGAAACCTCCTTGGCCAGATTGAACACATAGACGAACATGCTGTCGGTATGCAGGTCGGTATTCTGGTTGATACGTGTGATGACCGACTGTTTGTTGAACGGTGACAGGGAGTTATCCACCTTCTGCAGTTCTTTTTCAATCTCGTTTTTCAAGTTTTCCGACGACTGGTAAGTGATTTTATACACGGTGCCGAACACCAGGCCTTCGTCGGTCTGGTAAGGCGCTTGCTTTCTCAGAATCAGCACCGTTCCGACGATAAGGATGACGAGGAACGGCAGCTGGCCATTCAAATTGTTTTTGCTCATGAGTTATTGTAGGAATAAATGTTCTATTAAAATCTTCACGCCGATACCAATCAGTACCAGTCCTCCGAAAAGTTCTACCCGCAGGTGGAAGCGTTTGCCGAAGAACACTCCGATGAGGCTTCCCACCAGTGAAAGAATGAAAGAAGCCAGTCCGATGCTGGTCAGCGGCAGGGTCAGATCCTCTATCTGCTTGAGTCCCGCAAAGGCGAAGGAAATACCGATGGCCAAGGCGTCGATGCTGGTAGCCACTGCCAGTGCCAGTGTTACCTTCAGGCTGGTGGGGTTGAACGAGGCTGTTTCTTCTTCCTTGAACTGTGCCCGTATCATCCGGATACCTAAAAAGGCCAGCAGACCGAATGCAATCCAATGGTCGTAGTCCTCGATGAGGTGTTGGAAGCGG
>ERZ779913.112-NODE-112-length-42549-cov-3.0256_pt1 | contig 42549 bp, 43 predicted proteins | sample MGYA00511547_ERZ779913 | MGnify/ENA primary metagenome ERZ779913 (study PRJEB29588, sample SAMEA2149539) | human gut metagenome | biome: human gut; feature: human-associated habitat; material: faeces | place: Denmark | collected 2008/2010 ...
TAAAAAATTTAATATATACAATAAGAGGGATGCAAGTTATGTTAGATAGTGATGTCGCAAATCTTTTTAAATATACTACTAAAAACATTAATAAAAGTGTAAAAAACAATGCAGAGAAATTTCCTGAATATTATTGTTTTCAACTTACAACAAAAGAATATAATTTTCTAATAACTAGAAGATATAACATAACCAAAATTGGAAGATCTAATAACAGAAAGTATTTACCATATGTATTTACTGAATATGGAATTACTATGCTTGCGGCATTATTAAAAAGTGAGGTAGCAGTTAATATAAGTATAAAAATTGTAAATACATTTATGCAAATGAGAAAAAATTTTTCTGAAAATAATCAAGTATTTGAAAGATTAACGAGCTTAGAATATAAATTATTAGAACAGGAGAAAAAAATAAATAATATTTTGGGTGATCTGAAATTTGAAGAAAATATTAAACAAAAAATATTTTTTAAAGGCCAAATCTATGATGCATATAGCATTATTATTGATATTATAAAGAGTGCAAATAAAAAAATATTAATAATAGATAATTATATTGATGATAATGTACTAAAAATGTTATCTAAAAAGAAAAAAGATGTAGAAGTAACTATTTTAACATCAATTAAAAGTAATATCGAAAAATTGGATATAAAGAAGTTTAATAAAGAATATCCTATTCTTAAGCTTGAAAAAACCAATAAATTCCATGATAGATTTATAATAGTTGATAATAAGGAAATGTATCATTTAGGTGCATCAATAAAAGACTTAGGGAAAAAATGTTTTGGAATTAATAAAATAGAAGATGTAAAAATTGTTGAAAAAATTATTAATTTATAAATAAAAATATTAAAAAGCTAGTTAGAAATAACTAGTTGCTACTTTTACTATTTTATGCTATACTAACAAAGGTAATTAATCAAATAATTATTAGTTAAAAATAAAAAATATTTAATATTATGTACAAAAGGACGGAGGAAATTGAATGGGCTTTTTTAGTAAATTAAAAGAAGGTTTAAGCAAAACAAAAAATTCTTTTAATGAGAAGATGAACAATGTTTTTAGCAATTTTAGAAAAGTTGATGAAGAATTACTAGAAGAATTAGAAGAAGTGCTAATTATGTCAGATGTTGGAGTTGAAACATCACTAAAAATTATAGATAATTTAAGAACAAGAATAAAAAGGGAAAAAATAGAAGATGAAGAAGGGGTAAAAAAAGCTCTTAGAGAAGAAATTAAAAAAATATTTGATGATGTTCAAGAAAATAATGAAGAAAAGAGCAAGCCATCAGTTATATTGGTCGTTGGAGTTAATGGTGTTGGAAAAACTACATCTATTGGTAAAATTGCCAATAGACTAAGGCAAGATGGTAAAAAAGTAGTAATTGCAGCGGCAGATACTTTTAGAGCAGCAGCGGTAGAACAATTAGAAATATGGGCAGATAGAGCAGACTGCGATATTGTGAAAAGAAAAGAAGGTTCAGATCCAGCGTCTGTTGTATATGATGCTATAAAAGTTGCAAAAGAAAAAAATGCAGATATATTAATATGTGATACAGCAGGAAGATTACATAATAAAAAATATTTAATGGACGAATTAGAAAAAATAAAAAAAGTAATAGATAAAGAACTACCAGATTCATCTAAAGAAGTTTTAATGGTGTTAGATGCAACAACAGGACAAAATGCAATCTCACAAGTTAAGGCTTTTAAAGAAACTGTAGATATTAATGGAATAATATTAACAAAATTAGATGGAACAGCAAAAGGTGGAGCTATAATAGGAATTGTATCTGAAAATAATATACCTGTTAAATTTATTGGAGTTGGAGAACAAATAGATGATATGGAGAAATTTAACAGTGAAGATTTTGTTAAAGCTTTAATATAAAATAGGAAGGTTAGTGATAAAATTGGAAGAAAATAATAATGTAAAAACAGAACAACCAAACAATATAAAAAAAGCAGAAAAAAGCAATAAAAAACAAAGAAACAAAAGAAATATTTTAGTAATAATAGCATGTGTTATATCTTTAATAGTAGCATATGTATTATTTAGAGGTTCATACCTAGAAACCTTAGAAATAGGCGATAATTATATTAATATATTTTGGCAAAATATAAAATATATGTCAATTACTTTGATTATTAACTTTTTTATTGTATATACTATGATATATTTGACAACTAATAAGATAAAAACAACATTAAAGGATTTCTTTAAAGCAGAAAATAAACAGGTGCCAAAGTTACCTAATAAGTCTATATCATTTATATTAGGAATTCTAGTAAGTGCATTTACATCAAAATTTATATTAGGAAAAATTTTATTGTGTTTTAATGCGACTTTATTTGGAGAAACAGATCCTGTGCTTGGATATGATATTGGGTATTTTATATTTCAAAAACCGTTTATAGAATTAGTTATAATGTATTTTTTAGTTGCAATAGTTGCGCTTTCAATATATTCAGCAATTTATTATATTGCTAGTTTTAATATTTATTTTGAAGGAATAGATAGACAAACTCTAAGAAAAAGTGCAATATTGAAACAATTAACTAAAAATATAAAAATATTTGCAATTTTAATTGCAGCATTTGTTTTTATAAAAACACAAGATGTAGGATTACAAAAGTTCTTGAATATTAAAGATGATTCAAATACTTATTCGCTAGTAGGAGCCGGATTTACAGATGCAACTATAAAATTATGGGGATATAGAATACTTAGCATTGTTATTATAGTTTCAGTATTTATGGCAATAAAAGCCTTTTATGATGGGAAAATAAAAAAAGTTATTACATCAATTGTTATAGTACCATCATACATAATAATATTATTAATTGTTACTATAGGATTTAATATAATTTTTGTTAATTCAAATGAACTTGATAAAGAAAAGAAATATATACAAGCAAATATAAATTATACAAAGAATGCATATGGAATAAATATAGAAGAAGTTAATGTGGAAAATGGCGGAACGATAACAGAAGAATCTGTAAGCAAGAATGCTGATTTATTAAATAATGTAGCAATTGTAAGTAAAGATATTGTTCTTAAAGATTTAAAGGGGTCACAAACAAGTAAAGGATACTATTCTTATAGAGATACTAAAATAGGCAAATATACAATAAATGGAAAAGATAAATTAGTATATGTTTCACCAAGAGAAATTGTAAGTAGTAATGGAACATATAATAATAAAACATATGAATATACTCATGGATATGGAGCAATAATTACATCAGCTTCAACAACTAATAATAGTGGAAACTTAGAACATATTCAAAAAAGTTTTGAAAATACGGATGAAGCTATAAAGATAACAGAACCAAGAATATATTTTGGATTAGAGACAAATGATACTGTTGTTACAAATAGTAGCACAAAAAAAGAATTTGATTATCCTAATGTAGATTCAAGTAGTGCAGATAACGCAGAGAATACATATAATGGACAGGCAGGATTAAGTTTGAATTTTTTAGATAGAGTTATTTTATCAATAAAAGAGGGAAATTTAAAATTAGCACTTACTGGTGATGTTACAAGTGAGAGTAAAATATTAACTAATAGAAATATTATAAATAGAGCAAAAAAGATTATGCCATATTTAACATATGATGAAAATCCATATATGGTAGTGAATAATGAAGGAAAATTAATTTGGGTATTAGATGCATATACAACTTCTAATGAGTATCCATATTCACAAAGAACTATATTAAATCAAAACTCAGTGGCAAAAACAGAAATAAATTATATCAGAAATTCTGTAAAAATTTTAATAGATAGTTATGATGGAACTATGAAGTTTTATATAACAGATAGAACAGATCCTATAGCAATGGCATATAGAAATATTTATCCAGATCTATTCGAAGATTTAGAAGAAACAATTCCAGAAGATATTAGTAGTCACTTTGTGTATCCAGAATATTTATATAAAATTCAGGCAGAAGTGTTAAAAAGATATCATAACATACAACCTGATGTATTATATAGAAATGATGATGTATGGGATATAGCTACACATAATACTGGAAAAGTATTAACAAAAACAGGAACTGAAATAGAACCATATTACACAATGTTAAAAACAAAAGATAGTGAAAGTTCTACATTGGGATTAGTTCTACCATATACACCATATGATAAACAAAATGTTATTTCATATTTAGTTGGAACATATGATGAAAATGGAAAAGCAAGATTAACTACATATAAATTCCCAGATGATAGTAATGTACTAGGACCAATGCAATTAGATACCCAAATAGAACAAGATGAAACAATTTCTAAAGATATAGAAAGTTTAAATGTAAATGGAACAAAAATTACTAAAAATATGGTGATAGTTCCTATTGATGATACATTATTATATATAGAACCTATCTATCAACAATATATTAATGAGGAAAATGCACTTCCAACATTAAAGAAAGTAGTTGTTGCATCTGGAAATAAGGTAGCAATAGGTAATAATTTTAAAGAAGCATTAACAAATTTGGTATCAAGATATGCAGTTGATATTGAAGTTGAAAATACAGATAGTGTTGAAGATTTAGTAACAGCTATTGTAAAGGCAAATAAAAATTTACAAACTTCTACTAACAACAATGACTGGGAAATGGTAGGAAAAGATATGAAAAAATTACAAGATTTAATAAATAAATTAGAAGTTGTAAAAAAAGAAGAGGATGAAAAACAAAATGAAATTTTAAATCAAACTAAAAATAATACAGTAGATAATACAGTTTCAAATAATAATTCTGTACAATAAAGGAAAGTTTACTTTAAATATTTGACAAAAAATCCATAACAAGTATAAAATATAAATGTAAACCTAAGTAAGGGATTGCAAGTAGTATTTTACCCACAGTAGCTTTATTAAGGAGGGACATTGTGTTGTGGAACAGATAATGCAATTGATTTTTTGCATAGAGTTGCTTATAGTGTTTATTCTTGCGGTTATTGCATGTGTACTAAAAGCAAAGCAAAAAAAAGAGAAGCGGAATTATAAAAAAGAACTTAACTATCTAGAATATGCAGTTTATTTAGAGTTGTTTTTAATGGTGATTTCTGTTCTATTATACGTAATTTTCAAAGTATAACGATAAAGAGAAGCAAAGAATATACTTAAAACCAAATGATCGTTGGAAAGTATAAACTTTGCTTCTTTTTGTTTTTTTTCTATATTACGAAAATATTACACTGGTGTTACAAAAATATGAAAAAACAATTAAATTAAACAAAAATAATTTGGGGTATGTTATAGTATAAAATAGAGGAGGGGACAAAAGAAAAAATATTATAAATAAATGAAAAATAAAATATGAAATTAAGAAAGTGATATAAAGGGGGAAAATAATATATGAAAAATAGGAAGATAATATGTATTATATTAATGATATTTTTAACATTTTTTATTACAAAACAAGCATATGCAGAACAAGATAATGAAATAAATGAAAATGTTAATATAAATAAAATGGAAATAGAACTTACAGGTGTGGATGCTGGAAAGAATTGTGAAAATAAAGAAGCAATGGTAGATGTAAGTATAAATAATGCAAACTATGTAAATGGTGGAACAATACAAATTAAATATGATTCAGATTTAACTTTTGTAAGTGCAGAAAATAAAAACGAGAATTATTCTATGGAAGTAGTAAACAATCAAGATGAAAGTATATTAATAATTGCCTTTACATCAAATGAAGGACAATCAGGAGATATTAAGCTATGTTCTTTGAAATTTAGATTACCAAAAACAATAAAAGAAGAAAAATATTATAATATATCTTTTGGAGAATCAACCAATATAACAACAACGCAAAATTTAGGAAGTGAATATAATCTTTTTCCAACAACAATACATTGCGAAAAAAGCAATAAAACTATGACAATTATTAAATGGATATTAATTATTGTTGGTATAGTATTAATAGTGGTAATTATAAAAAATTTGATAAAAAATAAAAAAAGAGGGTGAGATTCAATGAAAAAAAGTATAAAAATATTAATAGTTACATTTATTATTATAGTAATATTAGGAACAGTATTTTATGCAATAGCAAATAAAAATAAAGAAAAAAATATTAGCGAAGAAGAAGCTTTAGTAATAGCAAAAGAAAAATATAATTTATTATTAGAATATGCAGAGGCAAACAATATGAATTTATCTGGTAATAGTGATAACCAGGAAGGGTATTCTTTTAATGGGGAATATTACTTAAAGATTGATAATTATGATGATACAATAAAAGCTAATATTGCAGATGAAAATATAGAAAATTTTAAAAATATAGCGCAGATAATAGAAAATAATGGAATTTATTATATTAATGTAGATAGAGTAGGATTAAAAAAAGATTCTACATATAGTTCTACACAAATAGTTTTAAAAAGTATAACAAAGGACGAAATTGTATGTAATGCAGAGTCGTTTTATATAAGTTATGACGAACAGGGAAATAAACAAAATAGCAAAATTATACAAGAATTTAAATTAAAAAAGGTAAACAAAATTTGGAAAGTATCAGAATTTGAATTACCATATTAAATAAAAAAAATATATAAATAGAAAGGGATGTAACAAGAGATGAAAATTAAACGAAAACTAAAGAAAATTCAAATGTTTATATTAGTAATAGTTATGCTAAGCTCATATTTTATTATAATACCAAAAAAAGTTTTGGCTAAAGAAAGCAAATATTACTATTATTCAAAAAATAGTTCTATTTCAGCAGTTGGAAATGAACTTAAAGGAAAGTATCAAGGAGCTCCTGTAAAGACAATAAGGTTAATAAGAACAGAATTTAAATATAAAGTAACTAAAAATAAAGAAACGTTTGTAAATTTAACTGCAACACTTTCGAATTATAGTTATTCTGGGGCAAAAGCACAATTGAATAAGACAACATATAATGGATATCCGATAGTGAGCAAAAGTATGAGTCCTTCAGTATATAATTATGGTGCAAATGAATATAAGCAATATAAAGTAAACTATACATATAGATATAAAGTAAATGAAGAACAAACAACAACAACTAGTTGGACAACTGAAAAAAGAAAAAATCCAATAGATACAAGATATTATTATGAAATAACTACTACTAGCGAATCACCAGAAATATTAACTGATGAAAATGGAAAAAAATATAAGAAAACGTCTTATATGAGTAATGGCACTGTTTTGGAAAAAACTTATATAAAAGACAATGGACAAACTGATTATGTTGAACAATATGATAAGGATAGTGGTAGAGTTTTATTGAAAATTGAATATGGTAAAGACAACAAAAAAGTAAAAGAAACTAAATATTATGAAGCTCCAGATCTTAAGTTTGATTATCATATTCTATATACAATAACATATGATAGTAATGGAAAATGGAAAGAAAAGACTTGCTATGAGAGAGATGGTACAGAAATTTTTAGAATGCGTAATAATGAAAATGGTATTATTTCGGCGAAATATAGTAATAATGGTAAAGAATCTGAAAATTGTACTTTTTATTTATATGAATCTAAAAATAGTGATGCACCGGTATCAAAATTGGGGTGGATAAGAACTTATAAAGAACGTGATGGAGTAGAGTATTATGTTTTGTATTATATAGAAAGAGAGGATTCTTCTTATCAAATGGTTGCAGTAGATGATGTTGAGGCATATGAAAAAGGAGAAAATTGTAATATAATAGTTAGAGAGGGATATAAACTTACTGATACTAGCTTTTTCGATCAACAATATGAAGAAGGATTGCGTAAACAGTCTAAAATACCAGTAATGAGTAAATGTGAATACCGTTATGCAGCATATAAAGCAGTTGATGAAAATCGGTGAAAAATCATTAAAATTGGACTTGAGAAAATATAGCGATTTATCAACAGATCAATGGGGATATAGAACTGGATATGATGTAACTCATAACGTTGCATTTGATAAAAATGGATATATAACATATTATAAGGATGGAAAATCAATAACAAAAGCTATTGAGTTTAAAAATGAACAATCTGAAGAAAAAAAACAGGATATTCAAGAAGCAACTGAAGAAAATTCAACAGGAGAGGAAAATGTAAAAAAAGACTATAATGAAGCAGTAAAAAAGTCAAAAGATACTGGCAAAAAAACGGTCGAAGTAATAGAAAAAACAAATGAAGTGATAAATAAAATTGAAGATGTAGATAAGGAAATATACAAAAATGATACAAGTGATACAAATTTATCAGATATATCAAAAGGAGATATACTAAAGTTTAAAGGGTATGCATGGTATTTAAGAGATTTATCAACAAAAGAAACATTAAATAAATTTATAAATGAAGGAAATACTTTAGAAGTATTGGAAGTAGAAAATAATTACTTAAAAATAAAGATGTTAAGTGGTGAATATGAGAATCAAGAATTCTATATAAAATATGGATCAGATGGAAATAAGTATTTTGAAAAAGTATCAGCAGTGTCAGCAGGAGATTCAAATTCAGATAGTAAATTTAGCCAAACAACAGATGATGAAAAAAGTGATTCACTTTTAAAAATTTTCTTTAAAAAGATATATTTAAATTATTTTAAGAAGACAGAAGAAGAAACGAATAAATTACTAGAATCAGAGATGATTACAACATATATAAATGATATAAAAAGTGGAAAATTAACTATATGTGATGTAATAGCAAAGATATTTACAGAAGATGTAATATATGATAGTAAAATTAGTGATGAAGAATTTGTGAAAAGAGTTTATGGAGCATTTACATATAAAAATCCAACAGCAGATGAAATAAAAGCATATACAAGTAGAATAGGAAGCAATACAGACAACAAAATGTCTCGTTCAGAAGTGATAGAATCAGTACTTTTATCAGAAGATTTTAAAAATGTATGTAAAGAACTTATGATAGATGAAAAAAATATTGGTAAATATACTGTAGTAAAAGCAAATGACGAAATAGATAAAGATAAAGCAACTGGATTTATAAATGATATATATAAAATAGCCAATATAACTATAACAAATGATGAAAAAGACAAAAAAGTTAATAATGTAATTAATTCTAAATTATCTGGTTCTGCAATTATAAAATCAATTGTAGAAAGTGAAGAGTTTAAAAATTTAGGATTAACAGATGAAGAATATGTAAAAACAATAGGAAAAATTTGCTTAGATGAAGATTTATCGAGTGATGAAGTAAATAAATATGCAGAACAATTAATATCAGGAACAAATAGAAATGAATTGTTAAAAACATTTATAAATAATAATAAATTTGTTACAAAGTGTAATAAATTTGGTTTAGAAAAAGGAGAATATACAGCATCAAAAATAGTTTCTACTAGTAAATTAGCAGAGGAATATGTGAAAAATGCATATGAGGAGTTAATAAACAAAAATTCAGATAACTTAGGAAATATAAAACAAGAAGTTGCATCAGGAAAAACAACAGTAACAAAAATGTTACAAACATTTATAGAATCTAATGCATTTAAAAATAGAAATTTAAGCAACGAAGATTATGTGAAATCTTTGTTTAAGGCATCTTTAAATAGAGAACCAAGTAGTGAAGAAAAGGAAAAATATACTAAAGAATTGGAAACAGCTTCTAAAGAGGACATATTTAAAGAAATAGTAGATACAAATGAATTTAAGAAATTATGTAATAAAAATTATTTAGTTGCAGATAAGGTTGTAGAGGTTATTCAAGATAGTGAAAAACAGCAAACTGAAACTCATGGTAAGTTACAAATAAAAAGAAGTGAAAAAACAACTAAAGATGGTAAAAAAATAGTATATTTAGACGATGTTGTGTTTGATTTATCTAAAAAGACTAAAGGTGATGTAAATGGAGATGGAAAAGTTAGTGTAGAGGATGCATCATATGTTTTAACAAAAACTGTTGCTTTAATGCTTAATGATGTTGAACTTAGTCAAGATGAATTAGAATATGTAGATATAAATGGAGATAAAATGATAACAGCAGAAGATGCAAAATTAATATTAGTATATTATGCAAAAACAGCAGCAGGTTTAAAACCAACATGGGAAGATGTTATAAATAATTCAAACACAAGCGATAAATAAGAAAGATAAAAAGTATAAGGCTACAAAAGTTAATGTAGTCTTATATTTTTTGTTTAGTGATACTTTTCACTTTCTATTGATTTTTTATTTTGAATTGTATATAATTTAAGAAATTTAAAACCAAGGAGGAAAATATGAATTTAGCAAATAAATTAACAATTTTTAGAATTATACTTGTTCCGATTATGGTTATAATACCTTTTTTAGGAATAAATGGAGAAGTGTTTAATGTACCATTAACATGGATTATAATAGACTTTATTTTTATACTAGCTTCAATTACAGATAAGTTAGATGGATATATAGCAAGGTCTAGAAATCAAATTACTACATTTGGTAAGTTCTTAGATCCAATTGCTGATAAAATACTTGTTTTAGCAGCAATGATAATGCTTGTAGAATCAAATAGATTACCAGCGTGGATTCCTATTATAGTTCTATTTAGAGAATTTATTGTTTCAGGATATAGATTAGTGGCAGTAGAAAAAGGTGGAAAAGTTATTGCAGCATCAATTTGGGGAAAATTAAAAACTGTTACGCAAATGTTAGCATTGGTGTTAGCAATTATCGATGTAAATCCATTTTTTGAGAGCTTTAAAGGAAGTTTGTCTGGCACAAGTTTAATAATAAATAGTGCTTCAACTATATTGATGATTATATCAGTTTTTGCAACAATTTTTTCAGGTGTTAATTATATAACTGCAGGAAAAGATTTGTTTAAAGAATAAAACTTATTCAAATTAGGAAAGGAAGAAAATAATACTAAAAAGTATTATAAAAAATTATGAAAGAAAAAGAAGCTAAAATTAAGATTGATGAATTAAAAGAAAAGTTAGAATATTATGCTAAGAAATATTATGATGATGATAAGCCAGAAATATCAGATTATGAATATGATATGATGATGCTAGAATTAAAAGCTTTAGAAAAGGAGTTTCCTGAATTAATTACTAAAGATTCACTGACACAAAAAGTTGGTGGACATGTAAAAGAAGGTTTTAAAGAAGTTGTACATGAAGTTCCTCTTCAAAGTTTACAAGATGTGTTTTCTTTTGAAGAATTAATGGAATTTGATAATAGGGTAAAAAAACAATTAAATAAAGAAGATATAAAATATGTTGTAGAAACAAAGATTGATGGACTTTCACTTGCGCTTAAGTATAAAGATGGCGTTTTAATACAAGGTGCAACAAGAGGAAATGGATTGATTGGAGAAGATGTTACAGACAATATAAAAACAATAAAATCAATTCCAGCTAAGCTAAAAGAAAATGTAACAGTAACAGTTCGTGGAGAAGTGTTTATAGGAAAAAAAGAGTTTGAAAAATTAAACGAAGAAAGAGAAGTTTTAGGGGAAAGTTTATTTGCAAATGCAAGAAATGCAGCTGCAGGATCTTTAAGGCAATTAAATCCTAAAATTACTGCAAAAAGACCGCTTGATATATTTATATTTAATGTTCAAAAAATAGAAAACAACAATTTAAATTCACATTATGAACAATTACTGTATCTAGAAACATTAGGATTTAATGTAAATCCAGTAAAAATATACTGTAATGGAATAGATGAAGCGATAGAAGCAATAAAAAAAATTGGAGAAGATAGGGAAAAATTAAAATTTGGAATAGATGGTGCTGTTGTTAAAGTAGATAATTTAGAAGATAGGAAAATTTTAGGTACAACATATAAAGTTCCAAAATGGGCAATTGCATACAAATATCCACCAGAACAAAAAGAAACAATTTTAAAAGATATAGTTTGCCAAGTAGGAAGAACAGGAGCAATTACTCCAATGGCAATTTTAGAACCAGTAAAAGTAGCACGGATCAACTATTTCAAAAACAACATTGCATAATGAAGATTTTATTAAAGAAAAAGATTTAAGAATAGGTGATACAGTAGTTATCCAAAAAGCAGGAGATGTAATACCTGAAGTAGTAGAAGTAAAAAAAGAAAAAAGAACAGGAAAAGAGATAGAATTTAAAATGCCAGATAGGTGTCCTGTATGTGGAGCAGAAGCAGTAAGAGAAGAGGGAGAAGCTGTAAAGCGTTGCATAGGAATTGAATGTTCTGCTAAAGCTTTAAGAAGTATAGTACATTTTGCTTCAAAAGAAGGAATGGAAATAGAAGGTCTTCGGATATAGTATTATAGAACAATTAATAGATAAAAAATTAATAAAAAATATTGCAGATATATATAGTTTAAAATTAAATGATATTGCATCATTAAAAAAGAATGGAAAGAAATTTGCAGAAAACTTGATAAATGCAATAGATGAAAGCAAAAGAAGAGATCTATTTAAATTAATTACAGCATTGGGAATTAGGCATGTAGGTGCAAAAAGTGCAAAAAGTTTAGCTAAAATTTATAAAAGTTTAGATAATTTAATGAATGCAACTTTAGAAGATTTAAGTAATCAAAATGATGTTGGGGAAATTACAGCTAAAAGTATATATGAGTTTTTTAGACAAGAACAAACTATAGATTTAATTAATAAATTAAAAGCTGCAGGTGTAAATACTATTTTACTAGAAGAAGTAACTTCGGATAATCGCTTTGAGGGCAAAACATTTGTATTAACGGGAACTTTAGAAAAATATACAAGAGATGAAGCAAGTGATATTATAGAGAAATTTGGTGGAAAAACATCAAGCTCTGTTTCTAAAAAAACAAGTTATGTATTAGCCGGACAAGAAGCTGGAAGTAAACTTATAAAAGCTCAGAATTTGGGCGTTGAAATAATTACAGAGCAGCAATTTGAAGAAATGGTAAAAGAGTAAAAATACTATAATTAAAAATAAAGAAAAAGAGCGCCAGAAAGTCACACTTAGTGTAGCGTAAGTTTCTAGCACCCTGTACCAATCCAAATGGTTTTAGCGAATATACCAGGACTGGATTTTGTCCAAGAACATATTTATTGCATAAATAATATCCTGGAGCAAGTTCACCAGGGAAACCCCGATAAACTTATACATGCCGAAATCAATCAGCATCAGCAAAACGATGACGGTCAAAGCCTTCAACAAGCCAATGCCGAGAGATTTTGCAAAACCGACGAACTTATCCATTTGTTCGTCTCCTTCCTAAATCCTTTGATTCTATACCCATTACCTGCCGGATTTAGAGGCAAACCTAATAGGGGTGAGCTCGAATTAGCTCAAATGCAATTATATTATAACATCTTTTTATGTAAATAACAAGCTGAAATTAAAAAAAAGGAGAAATTTATGAATTCAAATTATACTTTTAAAGAATTAGAAAAAAATTTAGATGATGGTTATCAAATTTTTTGTACATATGTTAGAAATAGATATTTAATATTTAAAACTGCAGAAAATTGTTATACACAGAAATTATTGTCTATTGATGAAAAAAATCCACAACCTAGGAATATAGTTATAACACATAGAAGATTAAAAGAAATGTTTCCTTTTATGGAACATATAGAGTATAAAGTTGGAATATAATCTAGAGGTGAAAGTTTAGAATGGATGATATAAAGACTATAAAAGAAAATAATGAAAATAAGGAATATATATTAAAAATAGTAAAAGAAAAAGGGAGTTATCTCGAATGGGCTTCAAAGGAATTGCAAAATGATAAAGAGGTTGTGATGGAAGCTGTAAAGCAAGATGGAGGAGCTTTGGAATTTGCAAGTGATAATTTAAAAGATGATAAAGAGATTTTGATGCAAGCATTAGAGAAAGTGGGATGGGTTGCATGTTATGCAAGTGATAGATTAAAAGATGATAAAGATGTAATATTAAAAGCAGTAAAAAAAGATGGACAGATATTATATTATGCGAGTGAAAAACTAAGAAATGATAAGGAAGTAGTTTTAGAAGCTGTAAAAAATAAAGCCATTATTTTAAAATATGCAAGTAAAGAATTGAGAGAAGATAGAGATATTGCAATAGCAGCATTAACACAAAATAAAAAATCTAAAAGTTATATCTCAGAAAAATTGCTTGATGATGAAGAAATTAAAAATATTTTAAATAGTTAAAATATAAATATGAGTGAGTATAAAAATAAATAAAACAAAGATATAAACAATGTAAAAATTTAATATATTTTATATTGAGTATATCTTTGTTTTATTTTTTTAGTTTTAATAGTAAAATTATTAGTAAAAATATGAGTAAATATATGTTATAGTCAAAAAATGTTTACTATAATTATTGTTAATAAAAATGTTTGAATAGAAATAATTATAATAATTATTTTTTAAAAAAGAAAAATTATTAATTATGCTTTGGATATAGGATTAACATATAATGTTTTATTATTTGTATATATTACCATTCCGAGGTTTACTTCCAGAAGGCTTTTTTACATATTTTACAAAAGTATAATCTACAGGAACGTTACTAGAAAGTTTTGCTTTAGAAAAATGAGCTGCTAAACTTGCACATTTTTCTAATACTTCTATAGGAGGAGTCTGTCCATTAGTTTTTAGAATTACATGGCTTCCGTGAATGTCTTTAGTATGAAACCAAATGTCATCTTTTTTTGCAAATTTTGTACTTAAATAATCATTTTGCTTGTTGTTCTTACCAACAAATACAGAGAAGCCATCTACTTGAAATGTTAATGGAGAGATAGAACTTGAGTATTTTTTGGTAGAGACTTTTGTTATACTCTTATTTTTTACTTTTTTTATATTGTCAAACAATGAACTCTCTGAAATCTCACTATATATTTCATCTATATCAGATATAGTTTTTGCAGTTTCTAATTCATAAATTATACTTTCTAAGTAGTTTAATTCTTTTTGTGCTTCTTTTTTTTGAATACTTACTACTTCTAAAGCACTTTTTAATTTATTATATTTTTTAAAATAATTTTTGGCATTGTCTGAAATAGAAAACCTAGTATTTATAGGAATTGTAATTAAGTTATTATTATCATAATAATTTTCTAATGTAATACTTTGACTAGTTTCGTTATTAAGTCTATAAAGATTAGCAATAATCAATTCGCCATATAATTTATATAAATCCATATTTTTACATTCCTTTAATTTGGTATTGATGTTAGATAATTTTTTATTTACTTTTTTTAGTGTTAATAAAACTAGTTTAGATAAATTTGTTCTGTATTCGATAAAAATATTTTCATTTTCTTTTTTTGTATAATAATCATCAATAAAATAGTTAATTTGTAATGGTAAAGTATTTGGAGTTATAGTAATAATATAGTCATTTTCAATTTCTTTACAAGACAGATTAGTTGTGCCAATATTGTTTAATAAACTTTTTAAATAATTATATAATTTGTAGCTGTTTTCAGAATTTATATTATTGTTAATCCCTAGAACTTCTATAGTATTTTCAATAAAGAAATAGCTTATTCCATTAAAATTAGAAGAAATTGCTTCTGCTAGATTTTTATAGTTTTTATTAATTATTGAATAAAAATCTTCAGAATTTGTAATTTTATATAAATCTTCTTTTTCTGACGTAGGAAAAACATATTCATGTGCGGGTAAAATGTCACGGTAAGATTTAGAGTAAGTATCTAAATGTCTAAGACTATCTATAATTCTATTATTTTCATTAACAAGGATAATATTGCTGTGTTTTCCCATGAGTTCAACAATTAACTTTTTTCTTATTAAATCATTAAGTTCGTTGTAACATTCAAGTTCAAAAATAACTACTCTTTCAAGTCCAAGGTTATATATTTTTCTTATTTTGGAACCGTGTTAAATGCTTTCTAAGAAGCATGCAAAAACCTGGTGCATTAAAAGGATTAGGCTTGTTTGCTTTAGTTAAGCAAAGTCTGTAATTTCCAGAAGAAATGCATAAATCAAGGGAGTAGTTATTACCATTTGAATAAATTCCAAAAATAATTTCGTTTTTGTTTGGCTCAAATATTTTATTTATTTTTCCACCAAGAAGTGAGTTGTTTAGTTCACCAATAATACTTTTTAAAGTAATTCCATCAAAAGACATAAAAAAATCTCCTTTTATTAATTTTATAAAATAATACATAAAAAATTAAATAATAACATATTTTTTTAGATTATAGTATAAATACAAGAATTTATCAATATTTCAGCAAATTTCTATTGACATTAAAAAGATTACTAGATTATAATACATACGAGAATAAAAAGCATATCATCAGAAGGGAGAACATAAAAACTATGAAAGATAGTAGAAATGTGTGGAATTCTACAAATGTAAATTACGATAATATAGCAGATGAAGATTTAATTAGAATTATTAAATCTGGTGATAAGCAAGCACTTAATTATTTAATAGACAAATATAAAGAATTAGTTAATATAAAAGTTAGCAAGTATTTTATGATAGGAGCAGAAAAAGAAGATATTATACAAGAAGGATTAATTGGCTTATTTAAAGCTATAAAAAGTTACGACTTAGACAAACAAAATTCTTTTAAAACTTTTGCTAATCTATGTATAGAAAGACAACTTATTACAGCAATAAAAACTTCTAATAGACAAAAGCATTCTCCACTAAATTTTTATTTGTCTTTAAATGTATCAGCTTATGATAATGACGAAACAGATAGTTCTCTAATAGACATTTTTAATTCGAACTTAATAGAAGATCCATTAGATACTATTACTAAAAAAGAATATTATGAAACAGTGGAAAATACTATAGATAAACATTTAAGTGACTTCGAAAAACAAGTTCTTAGTAAATATATAAACGGAAAATCATATGTAACAATTGCTCAAGAGTTAAATACACCTGTTAAATCTATAGATAATGCTATACAAAGAATAAGAAAAAAAGCAATAAAAAATATAAACAATGATGAATAAGAAATTTAATATAAATATATAAATTGTATTTGAATCTTATTCTTTTAATTTGCTTCTATAGCTCAGGAGGTAGAGCACTACCTTGGTAAGGTAGAGGTCACCGGTTCAAATCCGGTTGGAAGCTCCAAACTAATTTCACTTAGGAGGAATAAATTTGAATAAAATATTTAAAAATACTAATTTGATGATATTTTTGTTGGTTGCTATTGTTATTGTAACCAATATTATTATTATATATACATGTACATATACTTTTTCAAGTAAAGAAAGAACTGTGCAAGAAGTAACTGTTAAAGATATTAGTCAAAAATCTCCAATAGTTGTAGAAGCCTTGGAAGAAAACGAAGAAAATTTAGAAGAAATTTATCCAACAGGAACTACAAAATATTACATAAAAGTAAATTGCAAAAGCCAAACTGTTAATGTATATGAAAAAGATGAAAATAATAAATATTCAAAACCTGTTAAGGTTATGTTATGTTCTACAGGAGTTGAAACACCCAAAACAGGAGTTTATAAGATAACAAGTTTTAAACAAGAATGGTTAGGTCTTCAAGGAAATGTTTATGGACAATATTGTACTCAAATTGTAGGAAATATATTGTTTCATTCAGTTCCATATATAGAAAAAAATAATCCATCAAGTTTGGAATATTGGGAATATGATAAACTTGGAGAAGAAGCATCTCTAGGTTGCATTAGATTAACAGTAGAAAGTGCAAAGTGGATTTTTGATAATTGTGAAACTGGTACACAAGTTGAATTTTATTCATCAGAAGATCCAGGACCATTGGGAAAACCAGAAACGCAAAAAATATCAGACTATTCAGAAGAATTGAAAAATTGGGATCCAACAGATGAAAAACAAGAAAATCCATGGATTATTTATAAGAAAAAAGTAAAAGAACAAGAAGAATTAAGAAAAAAACGTTATGATGCGGCAATACAAGCAACTATAAATGTTAGTAAGTTTAATAGATAAATAAAAGAAAGAAGGAAGAAAAATGAAAATTGGTATAGTAGGACTTCCTAATGTTGGAAAGAGTACTTTATTTAATGCAATTACTAATGCAGGAGCAGAATGTGCAAATTATCCATTTTGTACAATAGAACCAAATGTTGGGGTTGTTCCTGTACCAGATGAAAGATTGGATGAATTAGCTAAAATGTATAATCCAGAAAAAGTAACACATGCAATTATAGAATTTGTTGATATTGCAGGGTTAGTAAAAGGTGCAAGTAAAGGTGAAGGTTTAGGAAATAAATTTTTATCACATATAAGAGAAGTTGATAGTATAGTTCAAGTTGTAAGATGCTTTGAAGATCCAAACATTGTTCATGTTGATGGAAGTGTGAACCCATTAAGAGATATTGAAACTATAAATTTGGAATTAATATTTGCAGATATAGAAACAGTTGATAAAAGATTAGATAGAGCCAAAAAGATGCTAAAAGCAGACAAAAAATATCAAGCAGAGATTGATGTATTAGAAAAAATAAAGAAAGTACTAGAAGAAGGAAAATCTGCAAGAACAATAGAACTTTCAGATGAAGAGAAAGATCTTATAAAAGAAACATATTTGCTAACAATGAAGCCTATTTTATATATTGCAAACATTTCAGAATCAGATATAGAAAATCCAAAAAGCAATGAATTAGTAAAACAAGTAGAAGAATATGCTAAAGCTGAAAAAGCACAAGTCATACCATTATGTATAAAAATTGAAGAAGAACTTGCAAGTCTAGATGGAGAAGATAAAAAAGAAATGCTAGAAGCTATTGGATTAAAAGAGTCTGGACTTGATAGAGTTATAAAAGCAAGTTATGATTTACTTGGACTTATGTCTTTTTTAACAGCAGGAGAACCAGAAGTTAGAGCATGGACTATAAAAAAAGGTACTAAGGCACCAGAAGCTGCAGGAAAAATTCATTCAGATATTGAAAGAGGTTTTATACGTGCTGAGATAGTATCATTTGATGATTTAATTAAAGAAGGTTCGATGGTAGCTGCAAAAGAAAAAGGATTAGTTAGATCTGAAGGTAAAGAATATATAATGAAAGATGGAGATATTGTATTATTTCGTTTTAATGTGTGATTTTTTTGAAAAAAATGTTGACTATATAAAAAATTAAGTATAAAATGTAATAGAAAGTAAAAAAGTTGTTTATATTTTTTTGAATATTAAAACAAAAAAATATAGATAATAATAGTAATATCAAAAGAAAAAAGGAGAAAAGAGTTATGAAAAAAGTTAGTAAAATTTTAAGTGTGATGTTAATGGTTAGTTTAATGTTTGTTCTTTTACATTCTACAGTATTGGCTACAGAAGACAATTATCAAGATATTTTGGATGTATTAAATGGTGATACAAACAATACAACAAATACAGCTGCAAATAATGCAACAAATAATACAGCAGCTAATACAACAAACAATACTGTAAATAATATAGTTGAAAATACAAATACAAATGCTTCAACAAACGAAACATTACCTAAAACAGGTGTAACAGAAGATTATGCAATAATAGCTTTTGCAGTAGTATGCGGAATTTCAGCAATATATGCTTATAAAAAAGTAAAAAAATATAATGTTAAATAATATTAAAATAAAAAAATGTTGTGCTATAAATATTCTAGTATAAGTCTAGTATATTTATAGCACTTTTGCTTTTATTTGTAGTCTTTTTCCAGATATGTTGTTACAAGTAATTAATGTTACAATTATATTTCCATTTGTTTCTTGAGATGTACAAGATAAATCTGTCGACAATATTTCTCGTTTTTCATAAATAATATAATCCAGTTTTTTCCCAGACAAGTCATATATACTAATTTTATCGTTTAAAGATAATTCTTTTAATCTTCCAAAAAAACGTTTATCTGCATAATTGTGACCAGCAATACATAAATTTCCTACATTGTTAGGAAGTGGACCTGCAAATCTACAAGGAGAAATTTCAAGAAGTTCTTTACTTTGAGTAGATAAAATCGGATAGTTTAGTTTTATTTTTTCTATTTCTATAATGCCGATTACAAAAGAGTTATTATTTACTTTAGAGATAACGTCATTTTGATAATTAGCATATAAAGAATTACTGAAGGAATCTAATAATTCTTTTGAAATTTCTTCGTTTTTAGACTTGCTATATGTTAAAGTAGAAAAAACAGTTGTTAGAATGATAAATAGGATAGCTGAAATATAAAATTGCAACTTAAATCTAATTCTTTTTTTTCGTGATTTATAAATATATTTTTTAGTTATTAATATTTGATTCATATCTTTAATAATCAATCAAAAGTATAAAATAATAGATTGAATCCTTTCTTAAATAAAATAGTTGTTTATAATATTTTTTGCATAAAAAATAAAATTATTAAGGGAATAATTGAGATTTTAAATTTAAAATCATAAAAAGTGAAATAAAAAATAAAATTGAAAATATTATAAAATTTCTGATTTATAGTACTTTTTATTTATATATTTTTTATATAACAAATTTGATAAAAAATTATAAAAATTTTCAAAAAATACTGCAAAAATCTTTTATTATATGGTACAATAGCAAAGTATAAAAATATAAAGGAGAGAAAATAATTATGTCTGATATTAAATATAAGAGAGTTTTATTAAAATTAAGTGGAGAAGCTTTGGCAGGAGAAGAAAAACATGGAATTTCACCAGAAGTATTAGGAAAAATTTGTGAACAAATAAAAAACATGTTAGATTTAGGAGTTCAAGTAGCAGTAGTTGTTGGTGCAGGAAATTTCTGGCGTGGAAGATATGGAAAAGAAATGGAAAGAACAACATCAGATTATATGGGAATGATTGCAACAACAATGAATGCATTAGCACTTCAAGATGCATTAGAAGCTAGAGGAATGTATACTAGAGTACAAACAGCAATAGAAATGAGAGAAGTTGCAGAACCATATATAAAAAGAAAAGCTACTAAGCATTTAGAAAAAGGAAGAGTTGTAATTTTTGCATGCGGTTCTGGTAATCCATTTTTTACAACAGATACAGCAGCAGCATTAAGAGCAGCAGAAATTGAAGCAGAAGTAATATTAGTTGCAAAAACAATTGATGGTGTTTATTCAGCAGACCCAAAACAAGATCCAAATGCTATAAAATATGACGAAATAACTTATCTAGACATATTAAATAAAGATTTAAAGGTAATGGATTCTACAGCAATATCTTTATGTAAAGACAACAATATACCTCTTATAGTATTTGCAATGGATAATCCAAGCAATATAATAAAAGCTGTAAAAGGAGAGAAAATAGGAACATTAGTTAAATAATATAAAAAATTAAAATGAAAAGGAGAAATTTATTATGGATTATACAAGTTTAGAAGAAAAAATGAAAAAATCAGTTAGTGTTTATGAAGAAAATTTAGCAGAAGTAAGAGCTGGTCGTGCAAATCCAAGTATATTAAATAAAATAAAAGTAGATTATTATGGAGTGCCTACACCAATAAATCAAGTAGCTGGAATTTCTGTTCCAGAAGCAAGATTAATTGTAATTCAACCATGGGATTTAGGAATTTTAAAAGAAATAGAAAAAGAAATATTAAAATCAGATATTGGAATTAATCCAAATAATGATGGAAAAGTAATAAGATTAAATTTTCCAGAGTTAAACGAAGAAAGAAGAAAAGAATTAGTAAAAGAAGTTAAAAAAATGGCAGAAGAAGCTAAAATAGCTGTTAGAGCTATTCGTAGAGATGCTATAGAAAATTATAGAAAAATGCAAAAAGATAGTGAAATAACAGAAGATGAATTAAAAACAGCAGAAGAAGATGTTCAAAAAATAACAGATAAAAATGTAAATGAAATTGATAAAATTCTTGAAAATAAAGAAACAGAAATAATGAGTATATAAGAAGAAAGGAAATAATAAATAAAAATAATATTTTTTGATATTTAATATTTATTATTTGAGAAAGAAATATAGTTATGGAATTAAAAAATATGCTAACAGAAGATGCTAATATTATAAATAATAGTTTTGAAAAATATTTTAAAAGTGAAGATTGTCCAGAAGGAATATTAAATAAATCTACAAAATATAGTTTAACAGCAGGTGGAAAAAGATTAAGACCAATATTAATATTAGAAACTTATAAGTTATTTAATGATAACATAGAAGAATGTTTACCATTTGCAGTTTCTATGGAAATGATTCATACATTTTCTCTTATTCATGATGATTTGCCAGGAATTGATAATGACGATTATAGAAGGGGAAAATTAACAAATCATAAAAAATTTAATGAGGCAACAGCAATATTAGCAGGAGATTCTTTATTAAATAATGCATATACAATAATGATTAATGATATTATTAATTGTAAAGATGAAGAAACTAAAAAAAGAAAGCTTACTGCAATGAAAGAAATTTCAATTGGAGTAGATAGAATGATTGCTGGTGAATATGTAGATACAGAATATGAAGGAAAAGAGATATCTAATAAATATTTAGAATATATGCATCAAAATAAGACAGGAGCACTAATAAAGTCTTCTGTTAGAGTAGGAGCAATTATCGCAGGAGCATCTGAAAAAGATATTAATGAATTATCAGTATATGCTGAAAAAATAGGTTTAGCTTTCCAAATAAGAGATGATATATTGTCTGAAATTGGTGACGAAAAAATTTTAGGAAAACCAGTAGGAAATGATAAAGAAAGAGGAAAGTGTACATATGTTAGCAAATATGGATTAAAAGAAGCCGAAAAAATGCTTGAGAACATAACAAAAGAAGCAATAAATATTATAGATAATTATAAAACAGAAGATGAATTTTTAAAAGAATTAGCATTATATATCGCAAATAGAAATAAATAAAAGGAGAAAAGTATGAATAATATAAGTTCCGAACAAAATAATTATCCAGCACATATTGCAATTATTATGGATGGAAATAGAAGATGGGCAAGACAAAAAAATTTAGATATTAGAGAAGGACATAAAAAGGGTGCAGAAACTTTAGAGAAAATAGCAAAATATTGTAATAAAATAGGAATAAAATATTTAACAGTATATGCGTTTTCTACAGAAAACTGGAAAAGAAGCAGTGAAGAAGTAGGAGCTTTAATGATTCTATTACAAAATTATTTAAATGATTTTTCAAAAAGAGCTAATACAGAAAATATTAAGATAAAAGTATTAGGAGATATATCAGTTCTTTCAAAAGGAATGCAAAATAGTATAAACAAAGCAATAGAAAGAACAAAAGAAAATACAGGTCTAACTTTAAATATTGCTTTTAATTATGGAGGAAGAGCTGAAATAACATATGCTCTAAAACAAATAGCTGAAAAAATAAAAAACAATGAATTAAGTATAGATGATATAAGTGAAGATTTAATATCAAATCATTTATATACGAAAGGACAGCCAGATCCTGATTTATTAATAAGAACTAGTGGTGAGTTAAGAACAAGTAACTTTTTACCTTGGCAAATAGCATATACAGAGTTCTATTTTGATAACAAATATTGGCCTGATTTTTCTGAAGAAGATTTGCTAAAAGCAATAGAAATATATGAAGGTAGAAATAGAAAATTTGGAGGAAAATAATAAATGAATTTAAATCGTATATTAACAACAGTTATAGGATTACCAATTGTTATTGTTATACTAGTATTTGGAAACATATATTTAATTGATGTGCTATTTGCAATAATTGCAGCAATGAGTATACATGAATATTTCGATAGTTTTAAAGGTAAAACAAATCCTGTCTCTTGGCTGGGATTTGTAGCTTGTGGTTTAATTGCTTTTATACATTTAATACCAAAGCAATATACTATTATAACTATAGGAATATTAGTTCCAACAAGTATATTAATATTATTTTTACAGGTAATAATTTCTAACATGAAAACTAATGTTCAAGATATAGCTGTTACTTTTTTTGGAATTTGTTATATACCATTATTCTTGATGTATTTACCATTATTAATGGGATCAGAAAATGGAAAAATACTAATTTGGTTTGTAATTATTGCAGCATGGGGAACAGACATATTTGCCTATATAATAGGAAAAAAACTAGGCAAGCATAAATTTAGTAAAATTAGTCCTAATAAATCAATAGAAGGTTGCATAGGAGGTACGTTAGGTGCAATTATTATAGCTTTAATTTATACATTTTGTATAAATGCATGTTTGAAAATGAATATAAATTATTTATTTATAAGTGTAATTACATTATTACTAAGTGTAGTTGGTCAATTAGGAGATTTTTCAGCATCAAGTATAAAAAGATATGTTGGGATTAAAGATTTTAGTAATTTGTTACCAGGACATGGAGGGATGTTAGATAGAATTGATAGTCTAATATTTATAGCTCCATTTGCATATTTTTTATTAAATTTATTATAATGGAGGAAAGAAGAATTGTTAACTTTTTTAATAAATGCTATAAAAATAATATTTCTTTTAGGCTTATTAATTTTCATTCATGAAGGTGGACATTTTATAGTGGCTAAACTTTGCAAAGTAAAGGTAAATGAATTTGCAATAGGATTTGGACCAACAATTTGGAAAAAACAAGGAAAAGAAACAAAATATGCATTGAGATTAATTCCTTTAGGGGGATTTGTCAGCATGGAAGGTGAAGAAGAACGCTCTTTAGAAGAGGGTTCTTTTAGTAAAGCTTCTATTCCAAAAAGAATTGCTATAGTAGTAGCTCGGTCGGAATGGTTAATATAATATTTGCAATAATTATATACTTTTGTCTAATGACAACAAATAATAATTTTACAACTAATAAAATAGAGTTGGTATTAGACGGGTATAATGCTAAAATAGCAGGATTACAAGCAGATGACGAAATAGTAAAAATTAATGGAAAAAGAGTTATTAATCAGGAAGAAATAAATAACCAGGTATCAAATTCTAAAGGAGAAAAAGTAAAAGTTCTAGTAAAAAGGGAAAACGATCTAATAGAATATGAAATTATTCCAAATGAACAAAAATATAAAGAAACAGGAATTTATCTAAAAGATGGAGATTCTACTAAAATTGTAGCACTGCAAGAAAATAGTTCAGCAAAGTTGCAAGGAATGCAAGAAAATGATGTTATATTGAAAATAAATGATGAAGATGTTGAAAATAATATAGAAAAACTTATAGAATCAATTAATGAAAATGAAAATAAAGAATTAAGGATTTTAGTAAGAAGAAATAATGAAGAAAAAGAATTTACAATAACTCCAGAAGAAAAATCTAAATATTATTTAGGAATAAATTTAAAAGTGGCAGAAAATACAGTTGGAAATAAATTATATTATTCATTTCATGAAACTTTAGATTTCTGTTTTTCAATAATAGAAAATTTAAAACAGTTATTTACAGGAAAAGTATCGACAAATCAATTAATGGGACCAGTTGGAATATCAAGTGTTGTTTCGTCAACTGAAGGCTTAAAAGAATATATTTATATTATTGCATTAATATCTTTGTCTTTGGGAGTTACAAATTTACTTCCATTTCCACCACTTGATGGAGGAAAGATTCTACTTTTAATAATAACAGCAGTTAGAAGAAAAGAATTTGAAGAAAAAACTGAAATGTTTATACAATCTGCAGGATTTTTTATATTAATTACTTTATCGATATATATAACCTGCAATGATGTATGGAGAATTTTTAAATAAAATTAAATAAAAAAAGGAGGATAAAATATTAAAAATATGAGTGATACAAAATTAAAAATGCTAAAAGAAGTTTTTAAGGATTTTGAAGTAAATAATAATATAATAAATACTAAAATAGAATCTATAAATTTATATAAAAAAACTAATAAATTAGAAGTTAATATTTTATCCGACAAACCTATAAAAGTAAAAGCAGTTGGATACTTTGAGAGGTATCTTGTAAAAAGATTTATGCTTAAAGAAGCTGTAATACATGTTAAATATATAGAAGATATTTCTCAAGATTTTACAAAAGAATGGGAAGATATTCTAGATTATTTATCATATAAACATCCACTAACAAAAGCATTATTAAGAGATAGTGAAATCTTAGTTGAAGATAATATTATTAATATAAACTTGAAGTTATCAGGAGCAGATATACTAGTTGCAAGAGGAATGGATGTAATACTTTCAGATTTATTGTTTAACGTATTTGGAAAGCGATATAAAGTTAAATATATAGATAACAATTCAGTAGAAACTAAAAGAAAAGTTGAAGAATATACTAAAAATGTTCAAACAGAAGTTATCAAAAAATTCCAAGAACAATTAGTTGTTAATGAAGAAAAAGAAGAAAAGGTTTCAAAAGAAATACTTAAGGAAAAACAAGAAAATAAAGTAAAACAAGATAGTAATAAGAATATAGAAAAACAAGAAAATAAAGAAGAAGTAGAAGAAATTACTCCTTTAATTTTAGGAAGGAATCAAAATATTAAAGAACCATTAGTAAAAGTAATAGATGTATCCATAGATAGTGGAAAAATTGCTCTTGATGGTGAAGTAATAAATACAGACTCAAGAGAATTAAAAAATGGAAAGTTTCTATTTATGTTTGATTTATATGATGGTACAAGTACAATAACTTGTAAATCTTTTATAGAAAAAGAAAAATTTAAAGCTGTTTCTCGGAAGAATAAAATCAGCTAAAGGAATAAAAATAGGTGGAACAGCACAATTTGATCCTTTTGCAAAAGAATTAGGAGTAATTGCAAATACTATTGTAGAAACATCTGGAATTAAAAGAAAAGAAAGAAAAGATGAAGCAAAAGTAAAAAGAGTAGAACTTCATATGCATACACAAATGAGTCAAATGGATGGAATGACTTCTGCAAAAGATTTAATAAAAAGAGCAATGAAATGGGGAATGAAATCTATTGCAATAACAGACCATGGTGTTGTACAGGCATTTCCAGAAGCACATAAATTATTAGGTTTTGATAATAAAGATATGAAAGTAATTTATGGAGTAGAAGCATATTTAGTGCCAGACAAAACTCCTTGCGTATCTTTTCCAAAAGGACAAGATATAGATACTACTTATTGTGTTTTAGACTTAGAAACAACAGGTTTTTCTTTTAGAACAGAAAAAATTACAGAAGTTGGAATAATGAAATTTAAAAATGGTGAAGTAATTGATGAGTTTTCATGTTTTGTAAATCCAGAAAAACCAATACCACAAAGAGTAATCGAAGTAACAAATATAACAGATGATATGGTAAAAGATGCAGAAACAATAGAAAAGGTTATGCCAAAAATTATAGAGTTTGTAGGAGATAGTGTTTTAGTTGCACATAATGCAGATTTTGATATAGGATTTTTAAAATATAATGCAAAATTATTAGGACTTTCTTTAGAAAATACATATCTAGATACTTTAAGACTTGCAAAAGAGCTTTTTCCAGAATTTAAAAAATATAAATTAGGACTTATTGCAGAAAAATTAGGAATAAAAGTAGAAGTTGCACATAGAGCTTTAGATGATGTAGATACTACAGTTAAGGTATTAAAGGTTATGCTTGATATGTTAAAAGAAAAAAATGTAAAAACAGTAGATGATATTGATAAACTTAATATAGGAAAAGCAGATTATAAAAGATTACCAAGTTATCATGCAATAATTTTGGCAAAAAATTATGTAGGACTTAAAAACTTATATAAATTAATATCACTTTCTCATTTACACTATTTTTATAAAAAACCTCGTATTTTAAAATCTATATATAAAAAATATTCTGAAGGTTTAATGATTGGTAGTGCTTGTGAGGCAGGAGAACTATATAGAGCTATAATTGCAGGAAAAGAAGATGAAGAAATAGAAGATATTGCAAAAGATTATGACTATTTGGAGATTCAACCAATTGGAAATAATATGTTTATGGTTCGAAATGAAACAGTTCCAGATACAAGAGCATTAGAAGAAATAAATGAAAAAATTGTTCATTTAGGAGAAAAATTAGGTAAACTTGTAGTAGCAACTTGTGATGTGCACTTTATGGATCCACAAGATGAAGTATATAGAAGAATATTAATGGCAGGACAAGGTTTTGATGATGCAGACCAGCAAGCACCACTTTATTTAAGAACAACAGAGGAGATGCTTAAAGAATTTGAGTACTTAGGAGAAGAAAAAGCATATGAAGTTGTTGTAACAAATACAAATAAAATAGCTGATATGTGTGAGAGGATAAGTCCAATTTCTCCAGAAAAGTGTCCACCATATATCGATAATTGTGAACAAACAATAAAAGATATTGCATATACAAAGGCACATGAACTATATGGAGAAAATCTTCCAGAAATAGTAGCAAATAGATTACAAAAGGAATTAGATTCAATTATAAAAAATGGGTTCTCTGTTATGTACATAATTGCACAAAAATTAGTATGGAAATCTAATGAAGATGGATATTTGGTTGGATCACGTGGATCTGTTGGATCATCATTTGTTGCAAATATGACAGGAATTACAGAGGTTAATTCTCTTCCTGCGCATTATAGATGTCCAAATTGTAAATATTCAGACTTTACTGACTATGGATATAAAAATGGATTTGATTTACCAGATAAAACATGTCCTAAATGTGGTCATAAGTTAGACAAAGATGGAATGGATATACCTTTTGAGACATTCCTTCGGATTTAATGGGGATAAAGAACCAGATATAGATTTAAACTTTTCAGGAGAATATCAAGCAAAAGCACATAGATATACTGAAGTGATTTTTGGAAAAGGAACTACATTTAAAGCTGGAACAGTTGGTACTGTTGCAGATAAAACAGCATATGGCTATGTAAAAAAATATTATGAAGAAAGAGGAATTCCAATAAATAATGCAGAAGTTTTAAGACTAGCATCAGGATGTACAGGAATAAAAAGAACAACAGGTCAGCATCCAGGAGGAATTATAGTTGTACCAAAGGGAAGAGAAATATACGAATTTACACCGGTACAACATCCAGCTGATGATCCAAATTCTGATATTATAACAACTCATTTTGATTATCACTCTATAGATCAGAACTTACTAAAACTAGACATTCTGGGACATGATGATCCGACTATTATTCGTATGCTTCAAGATATAACAGGAGTAAATCCTCAAAAGATACCACTTGATGACCAAGAAACAATGTCAATTTTTAGTTCAACAGAAGCTTTAGGAGTAACACCAGAACAAATAAATTCACAAGTTGGAAGTTTTGGGGTTCCAGAGTTTGGAACAAAGTTTGTAAGACGGAATGCTTTTAGATACAAGACCAAAAACATTTGATGAATTAATTCGTATTTCTGGATTATCACATGGTACAGATGTATGGCTTGGAAATGCACAAAGTTTAATAGAAGAAGGAACAGTAACATTAAATGAAGCAATATGTTGTAGAGATGATATTATGATTTATTTAATAAAACAAGGATTACCACCAAATCCAAGTTTTAAGATAATGGAAACAGTGCGTAAAGGAAAAGCACTAAAAGATCCGGCAAAATGGGAAGAGTATAAAGCTTTAATGAAAGAACACAATGTTCCAGATTGGTATATTAAATCTTGTGAAAAAATAAAATACATGTTTCCTAAGGCCCATGCGGCTGCATATGTAACAATGGCCTTTAGAATAGCATGGTTTAAGGTACATATACCAAAAGCATATTATTCTGCATATTTTTCTATAAGAGCAAAACAGTTTGATAGTGAAATAATGTGTCATGGAAAAGAAAGAGTAAAAAATAAAATGAAAGAAATAGATTTAGAGGGAAATAGTGCACAAAATAAAGACAAAGAAATGTATCCGGTTTTAGAGCTTGTTTTGGAAATGTATGAAAGAGGAATAAACTTTTTACCAATAGATTTATATTTGTCACACCATGATAAATTTATAATGGAGGAAGATGGAATTCGTCCACCACTAAATGCTATTCCTGGACTTGGACCAATAGATGCAGAAGGAATATATAATGCAGCAAAAGAAGGAAAGTTTATGTCTATAGACGATATGAAAATAAGGTCAAAAATTGGAAAAGTTGCAATAGAAACATTAAAAAATGTAGGATGTTTAAAAGGAATGAGCCAAAGCAACCAAATGAGTTTATTTGGTTAATTCATAATTTTAATTATAGTTTTATAAAGAAAAAAATATATAAACTAAGCATTTTATAAAAATATTTAATTTTGTAAATATTAGAGAAGGTTATAAAGTAATAGAAAGGAAGAATCTTATATGAATCCAAGTGTAAATATGACAGATGTGTTTAACATAAGAAATATAATAATTTATTTTATAGCAATTAATATAATAGCGTTTTTAGCAATGTGGATAGATAAAGAAAAAGCAAAAAGGCGGTTCTTGGAGAATTAAAGAAGCAACTTTATTTATGTTTGTATTACTTGGAGGAGGAATTGGAGGAATAGCTGGAATGTATACTTTTAGGCATAAAACAAAAAAGATTCAGTTTGTGATAGGTTTTCCAGTTATACTAATTTCTGAAATAATATTATTAATATACTTAAAAGTATATATGTTTTAAAATTATAAATTATTAAAATAGGAAATATAGAAAGTATAAATAATAATAGAAGATCTAATAATATTAAATTATATGTAAAAAATAAATATAAAAAAAGATATAAAAAAGCAAAGAGCATATACTATTTTTTAGTAGTTTTTGGTACTTTGCTTTTTTTATGTTAAAAGTTAAAATTTTTACTAGAAAAAAGGTGTTACTAATTTTGTGAAATATTATTAGTAATAATAAAGAGTATTAAGGTTATTTTGATTCATAAAAATTTAATATTTGGCAAATTGAAAAAATGTTTTACAACTTTTTGTTTGATAAACATAATGAAATGATACATGCTGTTATTTTGCGGATGCTATGAATGTTGAAAAGTATGTGAATAAAATGACCTATAAAACACATACATATCAATTATTCACAAGGTTATCCACATTATCCACAAATACAATATGAAATAAAAAAACAAACAGAGGGAAACATAATATTTGTAAATGAAATGATTAAGCAATAATTTTGTAATATAAGGCTAAGATTTGTAACAGTATAAGCAAAAAAATATATATAAACAAAAAAATCGACAATAAATAACATATAAAATAGAGTAAAATGAATTCCTTAAAATATATTTAAAAAATATATTAAATATGATAAAATACGATGTGTAAAAAAATAGATAACTAAAGAATAAATAATTATTTTACCAAACATAAAGTAAAAAGTTAAGATAGGAGAGATACAAATGGAAAAGAAAATTGAAGAGTTAAATGGTTTTAAAGATTTAAGGATAGTAGATAATTTTTATCAAACATCAAGTTTTTTTCCAATGCCAACAACAGAAATAGGAACATTAAGTGAATCAGGAGAAACAAATTTAGGATCATATTCATTATGTTTCCCATATTACATAGCAGGAAAAGATTATTATGCAATGTTATTGTGTTGTAGAAATAATTCAAATACAGCAAAAAATATATTAAGAACAGGAAAATGTTCAATCAATTTTATAACAGATAAAAGAAAATATTTTAAAGAAGCAGTAAGATTAGGATATCCAGGAGAAACAACAGAAGAAAAAATGAAAGATTGTATATTTAATTTGGTTGATGGAAAAAGAGCAAGAGAAAATCAAAATGAACAATATCCAAAGATAATTAGTGAGGCTTTTCAAGTATTTGAATGTACTTGGGTTAAAGAGTTAGATGGTGCAGAAAATGACAAAGTACAAGATGAATATTTACCACCATATCATCAATTTAATGGTATAACAAGCCAATATGGAGCACACTTTATATTAAAAATTGATAATATATTAATGAAGCCAAAGTATTATAATGCAATATTAAATGGAGTAAATGCAAATGTATTTCCACGAGTTCCAGTAGATTATGGATATCGTGATAATAAGAACTTTTGGTATACAAGATTTAAAAGACCAATATCTGAACCAATTCCAGCGAATAAAGGAATTAGTTTAAATACAGTGAAATATGCAGCATCAAGAATTGATACTGAAGTTAAATTTACAGATGAAGCATGTGCAAAATTAATAAAAGTTCCAAGAGTGTTTTTAAATACTGTTTTAAAAGGTTGTGTCGCCTGGGCAAAAGAAAATAATGTAACATTAATTACCGAAAAAGAAATGGAGATAATTCAAGATAAAAGAAGTAAAGAAAAAAATAATTAAATAATATAAATAAAATAGTAAATTTCTTTTTGAAATAATAATGTACAAAAGTTAATAATATTTAAAGCAAATAAAAATTTATATAGAAAAAAAATGGAAAAGTTAAGTGATTAAAAAATAAAGAAGTATAGCTCTTTAAATATATTAAGTAAACTATTGACTTTTAAATCTATAATTGATAAAATAAAACAAATTAAAAAGGTGTTGAAAAAGAAAAAATATATTTTATTATTAAAAAGAGAGTTAGTAATAGGTGAAAGCTAATAATAATAAATATATGGGGAGCTTTGGAGCCAAGACAAAAATAAAGAGGATAGATATAAAAATATACTATCAATTAGGGTGGAACCGCGGAATTTATAAACTTTCGTCCCTAGCTTTTAAGCTAGTAGTGTGATGAGAGTTTTTTTGTTTTAGAAAAAATTTAAAATGAAAAACTATTAGTTAAATTTAAACATACTAGCAAATATATTATTTTAGGAGGTAGGTTTTATGGAAAAATTAACAATGGACAAAATAGTATCACTTTGTAAAAACAGAGGATATATTTATGCTGGTTCAGAAATTTATGGTGGATTAGCTAATACTTGGGATTATGGACCATTAGGAGTAGAATTAAAGAATAATATAAAAAATGCTTGGAGAAAAAAGTTTATACAAGAAAACAAATATAATGTAGGTCTTGATGCAGCGATTTTAATGAATCCAGAGACATGGGTTGCATCAGGGCATGTTGGAGGATTTAGTGATCCATTAATAGATTGTAAAGAATGTAAAACAAGACACAGAGCAGATAAATTAATAGAAGAGTGGGCTCATAATAACGGAAAAGATATGATTGCAGATGGAATGACAGATGATGAAATGATAAAATTTATGAATGAGAATAATATAAATTGTCCAAATTGTGGAGCTCATAATTTTACAGAAATAAGAAAATTCAATTTGATGTTTAAAACTTTTCAAGGAGTAACAGAGGATAAAACATCAGAAATTTACTTAAGACCAGAAACAGCACAGGGAATCTTTGTGAACTTTAAAAATGTACAAAGAACAACAAGAAGAAAATTGCCAATGGGAATTGCTCAAATTGGTAAAGCTTTTAGAAATGAAATTACACCAGGAAACTTTACATTTAGAACACGTGAATTTGAACAAATGGAACTTGAATTTTTCTGTAAACCAGGAACAGATTTAGAATGGTTTGAATATTGGAGAAGTTTTTGTAAGAATTGGTTATTGAATTTAGGAATGAAAGAGAATAATATTCGTCTTCGTGATCATAGTAAGGAAGAATTAGTTTTTTATAGTAAAGGAACAACAGATATTGAATTTGCATTTCCTTTTGGATGGGGAGAACTATGGGGAATAGCAGATAGAACTAATTATGATTTAAATAAGCATATGGAACATTCTAAACAAGATATGTCATATTTAGATCCAGAAACAAATGAAAAATATGTACCATATGTAATAGAACCTTCACTTGGATGTGATAGAGTAGCTTTAGCATTTTTATGTAACAGCTATGAGGAAGAAGAAATTGCAGAAGGTGATACAAGAACTGTACTTCATTTACATCCAGCTTTAGCACCATATAAGATTGCTGTACTTCCACTTTCTAAAAAGTTAAGTGAAAAAGCACAAGAGGTATATGAAAAATTATCAAGTAAATTTATGTGTGATTATGATGAAGCAGGAAGTATAGGAAAAAGATATAGAAGAGAAGATGAAATTGGTACACCATATTGTGTAACAGTAGATTTTGATAGTTTAGAAGATAATTCTGTAACTATTAGAGATAGAGATACAATGGAACAAATAAGACTTCCAATAGAAGAAGTAGAATCATGGGTTTCAGAAAAGATTGAGTTTTAAAAATAAAAAATGTAATAAAATGTGATAGACTTTTTATAAAAGCTGAAATAAAAGTTATATAGAAAATAGTGTAAATGTCTAAAATTAATAAAAAGAAAAATACCAAGTAAAAATGATACTTGGTATTTTTGGTATTAAATTATTTTTTAAAAGAACTAATAATTGTATCTATATTTTCTTGATTATAGTTTTCATTTCTAGAAGTTATAGTTAAAATATATGCAGTATTGTTATCAATAAAACATATTTGAGTTGCTTTTACTTTAATATCATTCTGAGATATTGTATAAGAAATGATATAAGCATCTTTTCCATTTAAACTTACAAATTCTTTAGATATATCTCCATCAAGTTTATCTCCAAAAACTGATTTTAAACTTGATATAGTTGCATCTATATATGAAGATAAAGTATATGAGCTTGAGACTGAATCTGTTACTAAGTTTATATTTGAACCAGTTGTAGTATCTGCAAATATTATACCAGTTTTACCAGAAGGTGTTACCCAAGATTCAGGATAAGCAAATTGTATTCCGAGTAGTAGAATCTTTATAAACTGTATATCCAGTTAAATCTTTTTCTGTAATAGTTTTTTTATCAGCGTCTGGATCAAGTTTTGACAATATATCTTTTGGAAGATCAATTCCTAAAAGTTTTGCCTTTTCAGGTAAAACCTTTTGTAAATTTGAATAAATTTCTTTGTAAAGATCATTCATTTTTGTGTTAGATATAGTATTTAAAAGTTCACCATTATTTGAACTTAAATCATCAATATTAATATCATCAGTATAAGTTGTAGAATTATTTAAATTTAAGTTTATTTCTAAATCATCCTCTTCTTTAAATTTCAAATTACAAACAGTTTCTATAGTGCCTTTACCAATTTGACCATTAGAATCAATATTTAATTCAAGAACAGAATTAGAAGAGTCATTAATTTTAAAATTAATTTTATTTTTATCTTTTTTATGTTCTATATATAAGTTAGCAAATTCAGTATCATTATCTTCATAAAGTACGATTGTTGCTTTTTTCTCTTTTTTTGAAGAAGAATAATTAGCTTTTATATATGTAGTATCGTCAGAATTAAGCGTAATTATTTCTTCAGATTTATTGTGTGTTATTTCTATAGAAAAAGCAGAAGTTTCATCACTACCATTTTTGAATTCAATTTTAGCTGTTTTTCCTTTATATGAATAAACTATTATTTGAACACTTTCATCAGCTGAGAAGTTGTCTTTTGAATCTTGCAAAGATTCAATTAAAGTTTGAATATCATCTTTTAAACTGTCTTTAGTAAAAGTAATTTGAATTTCATCATCATTATTATCAGATGATATAGAATATATAGAACTTTGGATATTTTCTTGAGTTTCGTAAGCTTTTGTAACACCAGATTTTTCACATTTTTCTATAATTAAATCTAATGTTTGGTCATCATCTTTTAAAGTTTGGAAAAAGCTAAGTAAAATATCATATGCATGTTCACCATTTATAGTTAAAGTGTATGCATTAGCTTTTACATTTGTACCATTTACAGATGTTGTAACTTTTTTGTTTGATGTAAACATATCTTTTGTTAACTTTGAGTCTAATAGTTTTTGATATCTATCAACAATTTGAGTTCTTGAATCAGCAGAAATGTTTAATAATTCATATATATCAACTTTTTCAAGCTTATCTGGAATATATTTAGAATCTATTCCAAATTTAGAAACAAGAGTTTTTAAATTATTGTTTTCAAAATATACATATTTATCATATAAATCTGTACATTTTGCGCCATAACTATCATTATCTGCTAATAGTTCTAGATTAGTAATTTCTGAATCATTGTAGTTAGGTTTTATACTAGCGTGATATTTATTCTTGCTTGGTATGGATTCTATAGAATATTCTATTTTAGAATTGTTAATAGCATCTTCAATAGATTTAGATGAAGAAGATGTGTTTGATGAATTATCAGTAATTGAACCTGTTATTTCACCAGTAGATTTTGAAGATTTTTGAGATAATTCTTTATAGTTTGCTAAAGATTTATCATAGTTAAAGTTTTTTGTTGAAGATACAGACTCTCCAAGATATTTAAAAAATAATTGCTTTGGAGATTTAAAAAGATCTGTTTTAAAATATAAAAATGCAGATACTCCTGCTAGAGCTACCAATAGTATAATTATGACAATTGGTATAATTAGTATTTTTTTGTTTTTCATTTAATAAATTCCTCCTTTTACTTTTGTATAGAATAAATTATAACATAAAAAGTAAAAAGTAAATATATAAATGCATAAAAATAAAAAAATAAAATAATAAAGATAAAAACAATAACTTGGATATTTTACTTTATTACTTTATTTTTTTATAAATTTTATTCCATAATATATGTAGAGTTTGAACTTACTTGAGGAGTATATATTGTTTCTTGTTCCAAAATAGACAAACAATCATTTAAGGAAGGAGAAACACAAATACTATTAGGTAAATTGTTATTTTCTATTCCTAATTCGGAAAAGGTTATGTATTGTTTTAATAAATTATCAAATGTATGATTTTTATTTACTAATATTAATTTCTTTAGACTTATTGGATCTTCTGTTTGAGTTATAAGGCTTCTATTTAACATAGAAAAATAATAAACTAAATCTGAACCACCATGGTGCAATATTACATAATCAAAATTATTACATAATAATTCTGCTGGATTATTAAAGAAATAATTGCTATTAATACGAGGAAAATATTCAGTTTGTGTAGGAGCATTTCTTATATCAGAAACACTTACGGTATTTGTAGTAGTAAAAATATTTCTGTGATAAGAATTTTTTTGATCTCGTGGAAAGATCTGATTAAACGTATTAATATTATTAGGTGAATCAAATATAACACTGGCGCTTCTATAACTAGTGTTATCTAGATATGTTGTGATCAGATTTTGAAGTAAACCATCTTTATATTTAAAGCAAGCTAATTGTGAATATTGGATATTGGAATCTGAAGCAATTTGTTTAATAAAATTTAAACTTTCACTAAATAATTCACTAGTTTTTTCAGAAAGTTCTTCATCTTGAGTTACTAATAACATTTTTTTCATAAAAAGCACCTCGCACAATAAATATATTCTTTAATATATCATATTTACATAATAAAATCAATGCAAATATGCCAAGATATATATATTTAAAATAATTGCCCCGTCCCCAATTGAAAATATTTTTTTATTATGATAATATTCTATAAAAATTATAAGACGAAAGGAGTTAATTATGAGATATCCAGATTTTATAAAAATTGGAGATACAATAGGAATTACAGCGCCATCTGCAGGAATAACTAAAAAGGAAGATTGGTTAAGATTGGATAATGTAAAAAATAATTTTGGAAGTTTGGGATATAAAGTAAGAGAAACTGAAGATGTTCGAAAATGTGAATTGGGAAGAAGCGCAGATGCTAAAAAAAGAGCAGAAGAATTTATGGAGTTATGGAATGATGAAAATATTTCTGCAATTATTATGGCAACAGGAGGAGATTTTTTAGCAGAAATTTTAGAGTATTTAGATTTTAATAAAATTAGTAAAAGTAAATTAAAATGGATTCAAGGATATTCAAATATTACAGTAATCTCATTTGTTTTTACAACTATGCTGGATATTGCAACAATATATGGACCAAATATAAAAGCATATGGAATGAGAAATTTATATAAAAATTTAACAGATTCAATCAGAATGCTGGAAGGAAAAGATGTTATTCAAGAGAGTTTTGAAAAATGTGAAGATAAAAATTTAATGTGTGAAAGAGTAGATCCACTAGAAGAATATAAACTAGAAGTAGTGTCATCTTGGAAAAGTTTAAAGGGTGATGAATTTTTAAACTTCTCAGGTAGAAGTATTGGTGGATGTATGGATGATATATTAAATTTAATTGGAACTAAATATGACTTTGTAAGTCAATACATTGAAAAATATAAATATGATGGAATTGTATGGTTTTTAGAAGTATATGAAATGAGTAGCAGTCAGGTTATGAGAAATTTATGGCAAATGAAAAGTGCTGGATATTTTGAAAATTGTAGAGGAATAATATTTGGAAGACCACTTTTTGTAAGAGAGGATTATGGAGTTAAATTTTACGAAGCAGTTTTGGGAGCATTAAAAGATTTAAATATTCCAATTATTTATGATGTAGATATAGGTCATGTAGCGCCTCAAATGGCAGTGGTAAATGGAGCTATAATAGATGTTGTTTATGAAAAAGGAAAAGGAAAAATAAAAACTATATTCGAATGATCAAAACTAAAAGGATGAAAAAAGTAAATAAAAATTAAGGGGAATAAGTATAAAAAGAGAAGCTATTTAATTAACAAAATAACTTCTCTTTAAATTTTATATAAATAATTATTTTTTTGAATTTATTAATCTATTTCATCAAAATTTGGAAGTGGGTTAATGCTTATAGGAGCTGTTTTAGAGTTATTACTATAGCTACTATGTTTTGGTTCAAACATAGAACAAATTGAAACTGAATTTCCAGTTGATAAATCTGACTGATAAAAAGCATCATGTAAAGTTTGTGGAATATTATTTAATAAGCTTATATGTTGGATGCAAGTTGGTTTAGAATCTCTAGAATGGCGTAAATAATTTATAATAATAGTTTTTAAATTTTCCTGAATTTGTGGAATTATGCAAGACATATCTAGTTGTGCTAATTCGTTTTCAATACTATTAATATTATCTATTGTGATATTAGTAGGATGAGTTTTAAAAAACTTTAATATACTTGTAGATATATTTTGAGGCAAATCGTAATTAAATAAGTTTGTGTCTTTATCATAATAATTGTTTAATACAATAGGCAATCTTTCTATTAAATCAGCTCTAAAGAGATAGTCTGCTGTAAGTGAATTTTCTTTGCGTTTTTTTCTTTCTTTTAAATAATTCATAATATTTCCAGGCTTTAAAGGTTCATTTTGCTTTTCTTCTACTTTTGGCATATATTTAGAAATAGGACCTTGATATGTAAGAATATTTGTTATTTTAAAAAAATCTTTAAGGTCGATAAATCCTCCATAAACATAGCTGCATAAATCACATAGAATTATGTGTGAAAGTGGTGAAAAATCATAAAAAGATAAATCATGTTGTTTATAATAAATTCCAACTTCTACAATTTTATTATTTAAAGTTGTAGAAATATTAGGAATTTTATCAAAGTCAATAGCAGTAAAGTATGAAGGGTCTGCAGAAGCATATAATTTTATATTATGAATAATATTTTTTATGCGATTGGATAAATCATAAATACCACTAAAAAAAGTATCTATATCATCATTTGGTGTATTTTGCATGTAATAAACCTCCTGTAAATTGAGTCAATATATTATATTATAACATAATAAGTAAAAATAATCAAATAAATTAGATAGAAAAAAGAGCACTTTTTTGTCTTATTTTGTGCTCTTTTGTCGTAAAAAATAAATTCTTGTTATAAGTTATACATTATAAAAAATGTTAATCTAATTTGTTTTGATTATTTGAGTTGGTATTTGATGTAGTAGAATTTGTAGTGTTTTTTGAAGTGGAAGTATTAGTGTTAGTATTTTTATTTGATGTAGTATTATTGATGGTGTTATTTTTTGTAGGATTATTATTACTTGTATTTGTATTAGAGGTATTATTATGTGTAGTATTATTATTTTTTGTAGAGTTTGATGATGTGTTATTGTTTGTATTGGTGTTTGTTTTATTAGTGATATTTTGGTTTGTATTATTTTGGGTTGTATCATTTTCTATTATATTATTTTGTGTAGTGTTAGTTATAGAATTGTCGTAAATGGAGTTATTAGAAACATTATTGGATATTGTATTATTTTGGTTTTGTGTAGTGTTATTTTTGTTATTCTTATTAGAAGAATTATGTTCTTTACAAGTAGATGGAAGAGTACCTTTTAAATAGTATTCTGTATAAGTATCTGGACAATTTCCATTTGCAAGTTCACCAGATGAAGAACAAATAGTTGCACTAAGTACATTATTTGGCTTTTGGAATTTACTTTTGTCTAATTTTTTATGAATAGAAGACATGACATTAGACCATAAAACACTAGCAGGATTTTGATTACCAGCAAAATCAATGTTTTCATTAAAATCGAAACCATACCAAGTAACGGCTGTATAATAATTTGTAAAACCGCAAAGCCAACGATCATAATCATCATCTGTTGTTCCTGTTTTTGCTGCCACATCCATTCCTGATATTGAGCAATTAGTAGCGGTACCATGTGAACCAGTTACAGGACTAGTTAGTAAGTTTTTTATAATGTAAGCAACAGAATTAGAAATAACTTTTTGTCTTTTTTGTTTTTTAGTAACTAAAGTTTTTCCATTAGAATGTGCTATTTTTGTATAAAAAATAGGTTCGATATATACTCCGTCATTTGCAATGGAACTGTAAGCTCCAGCCATTTCAAGAGGACTAACTCCTTTTTCTAGGCCTCCTAATGCAAGAGCTAAATTACTATCTTCTTCTGTTAGGGTAGTAATTCCCATTTTCTCTAAATATTTTATAGAAGTAGCAGGAGTTATTTTTTCCATCATTTCAACAAATGGGATGTTTTGTGATGATTCTAATGCTCTTCTTACAGTTATTTTTCCTAAATAATTAGCATTATTTGTAGGAGAATAGTTTTCCTTCTTTTTATCTAAAAATGTCGTTTTAGTATCATCAAATATAGTAGAAGCTGTAAAAAGTTTTTTGTCAATACCAGGAACAAGAACAGTTAAAGGTTTACTTGCAGAACCGGTTTGTCTAATTCCTTGAGTCGCACGGTTAAATCCTCTAGAAGTAGTTTTTTTACCAAGTCCACCGAACACACCCAACAACATATCCATTAGTATGATCAATTATAACCATTGCAGCCTGTGAAGTAGTAGAAGAATCATTTTTAGATTTTATTTGATATTTAGTTTTTTCAAATTCGGTTTCCATTTCTTTTTGAATGCTAGAATCTTGTGTACTATATATAGTAAGACCAGCCATATTTAAGTAATTAGTTGCAAATGTAGTATCCATTTTTTGCTTTTTTTCAATATCTGAAATTATTCCGAGATATTACAGCATCAGTATGATAAGAATATACAACATTATTTGAAGCAATATCTCCTTTTTTAAAATTTAATCCTTTTTCTAGATTAGAAGTGGCAGTTTCATAATCTTCATTAGAAATATAGTTTAATTCTAACATTTTATCTAATACTAATTTAGTTCTCTTTTTTATTTTTTCAGACTTTTTATCTGTGTCTTGAAAAGGGTTATATGAATTAGGACTGTGATTTATACCTGCTAAAAAAGCACATTCTTCTAATGTAAGATCTTTGACATCTTTATTAAAGTAATATTTAGCACCCATTTCAACTCCATAGATGTTTGGACCAACATAAATAATATTTAAGTATGATTCTAAAATTTCTTCTTTGGATAAACAAAATTCTAATTCAATAGCCTTAGACCATTCTTCTACTTTTCTGGAAATAGAGGAAGCATCATTTCCAGTAATATTTTTTACTAATTGTTGAGTTATAGAACTTCCACCAAATGAAGATGAACCAAAATGTATTACATATGAAAATATTGCTGAACTTGTTCTTTTTACATCAACACCATGATGTTTATAAAATCTTTCGTCTTCTATAGCTACATAGGCATTTTTTAAATTGTTTGGCATTTGTGACAAAGTAGTATTTTTATGAATCTTTTCAGTTCCTAATGTAGCAATAGTATTTCCGTCTTTATCTAAAATAATAGAACCTGTATTTGTAACCATTTCTTTTGCAATAGATTGCCATTTGTGAATAGATATTCCTTTAACAATTGCAAAAATTATTATAAAAATAAAAAGAATAATTAATGTTATTTTTTTTATTTTTCTTTTTAATTTTGAATCACTTTTTTTTATTTTTTTAGAATCTTTTTTTCTTCTCTTTAGTTCTTTTTCAGAAAAATTCTGTTCCAATTCTTGGGTATTTGTATTATTTTTTTTGTTCTTTCTATTTTTAGTATTATTTTCTTTTTTTATATCTATTTTCTTTTTTGAATGTTTTCCCATAGGTAATCCTCTCAATAAATTATTTTTTGCTAATTATATCATAATATATATAAAATGAGACAATTTTTTTGTGAAGAAATAAATAATATTAGATTTTGACTTAAATACATTTTAATCTTAAAATAAAAAAATTTAAGATTTATTTGACTTGTTTTTTTCTTTAAGTTATATAATATATATAATCATATGTAAAACAAAAGAAAAAGGAGATTTTAATATATGAATCAAGAAGAAATAGATAAATTATTTGAAGCAATGAAAAAGGCAGATAAAAAATATATTTTAGAATGTGCGGAAGTAGAATGTAATGTTACAGATTTTTATGAAAGAGAAGATGAGATATATAAGAAAATTGTTGAGAAAATAGAAAAAAGTGATTGGCAGTATTTTTTGACATATAAAGAAAGTAAAGAATATAGTAATTGTGCGCCCAGCAAAGGGTAAGTAATCTAACGGGTGGAAACCCCGTCT